>ENA-UOOK01001142-UOOK01001142.1-fermentation-metagenome-genome-assembly--contig:-NODE-1142-length-35323-cov-33.992883_pt1 | contig 35323 bp, 30 predicted proteins | sample MGYA00245777_ERZ724023 | MGnify/ENA primary metagenome ERZ724023 (study PRJEB28704, sample SAMN03018312) | fermentation metagenome | biome: anthropogenic terrestrial biome; feature: soil...
TTCTAGCATAGATAATTGCTTTTTTTAATGATTAAATGAAGTTTTATTGCTTCTGTTTTGTCTGGTCGATAATAATAGTTGAAGATTTGCCTTTCTTCTTTAAGTAAGCTTCAAAAAGGTTCTTGATGTCATCGGAGCTTAAGAAGGGATAGAGGATGGAGAGATTTATTTTACTGACTTTACCTAAGTTGATCTCATTTAAAAGCCTTCCTAAGGCCTCTTCTTTGACAAAGGGGTAGAAGAAGTAAGGATCTTTACCAGATTCGGCATAGGCAATCATTAAGTCAGCTAAGCTGTCTTTGTTGGCAAAGGGTAGGAGTTTGATAATGCCTTTAAAGTCATTTTCAGCAATCTTCTTCTTGATGATCTGATCGATATCATCTTTATCTAATAAGAAGGTTAAGTCACCTAACTCATTACTTGATAATAAGCCGGTCTTAATCAGTTTCTTAATATCGGAAGGTAACATAAAGGCAAAGAAGGCTGAGACATTCTTATTATTCTTCTTAGCTTCTATGGCAACATCTAGTAAGTCTTCGGTATTTAAGAAAGGAAGCAGGTAATTCATTGAGACACCATCATAATTGTCGTCTTTTGACTGAGCCACTAATAGGGCTAGTCTTTTAACATCAGGTTTACTAAGAAAGGGAACCATCAATTTTAAACTCATTTGTTTTCGCCTCTTTTTTCTAAGCAGAGAAGCTCTTCTAAGGAAACATTAAAAATCTCACAAAGGGAGACGACATTATCAATATCCGGGAAGGACTGTCCTTTTTCCCAGCTAGAGATAGCTTGTCTTGTTACATAGACTTTCCTGGCCAGCTGTTCCTGGGTTAAGCCTTTCCCTTCTCTGAGATCTTTGATTTTGCTTCCGACTTTTACTGAAGATAGCATACTTCTCTCCTTTCTATAAACACTATAAATCCTACTTGATGGTTTTACACGCAATCCTTGTTTGCTTAAGTTTAACTCTAGGATAGACTTCTTTTTCTTGATTTAAAAGAAAATCTAAGTCGATATCCGCTTTTCTTCTTTGATAAGAGCTTAATGAAGGTATAATATTTTTATTGATGAAAAGAGAGGAAACACTTATGGAAGAGGAAAAGAAAGAGAAAGTCTCATTTGATGAATATCAGAAGCACGCCTATAACCTAATCAGTGAGGATGGCAAAAAGGATCTTGTCTTAAATGGTGTTTTAGGCTTAGCCGGAGAAGCCGGCGAATGCTGTGATATAGTTAAGAAAGTAAAATTCCAAGGTCATACCATGGATAAAGAACACTTGATGGAAGAAATTGGCGATGTTCTTTGGTATGTAGCTGAGACCGCTTCTGGACTTGGCGTTTCTTTAAGTGATGTAGCTCAGTATAACCTTGATAAGCTTCATAACCGTTACCATGGCGAGAAGTTCAACAAGGAAGACAGTATCCATAGGACGAAGTAATTCCTTTGAAACTCAGCATTAAAGAAGAGCAGATGTCTCAGTCAGCCCTTTTAGGCTTATTTCTAGCCTCTAGCGGCGGTTTTTTGGATGCTTACACTTATTTATTAAGAGGTGGCAAGTTTGCCACCATGCAGACCGGAAATATGATTATGCTTGCCTATAAGATCTTTGCCTCTGAACCAATAGCAGCCTGCTACTATTTAATACCGATAGCTTCTTTCTTCATTGCTATTGTGATTGCTGTCCTTTTAGAGAAAGCCTTAAAGACAGTTACTAAGTTCCACTGGAGACAATTGATTGTGCTTTTGGAGATGCTGATCATCATCGGAACAGCTTTTGTGCCAGTAAAAGATAACCTTAATTGGCTTGCTAATATGCTGGTGTCTTTTGTGGCGGGATTGCAGCTAGAGTCTTTTAAGAAAGTAAAAGGCATCGCTTTTGCTTCAACGATGTGCACTGGTAACTTAAAGAGCTTAGCTGAAAGAGTAGCTTCTTTCTTTACGGGATTCAGTAAAGAAAAGCTCCTAGAAGCTTTAGTGTTCTTAGGGGTAATCCTAGCTTTTATTGGCGGAGTCTTTGTTGGCTATTATTCTTCTTCCGCTTATGCAAATCTAGGTATTCTCTTTTGTCTTCCTTTTCTTTTTGTATCTGACTTATTGATGTATATTAAGCCGGTAGAAGAAAAGAAAGCTGCTTAAAGACAAGCTAAAAGCAGTTGCTTAGGATGAGTTTTTCCACTCTTAAATAAAAGCTAAGAAGAACTAATATTTAGCATACCAATCAGATAAGTGTTTTCCACAGTCGGTATAGTCATCTAAAGTAAAATCAGTCAGTTTCTTACACTCAGGCTTAATGAAGCAGCAGGTTTCATCCCTGTTAGCTAAAGCCCAGGCAAAATGACTGAGCTTCTTTTCTTTAAGATAGTCTAACCATTCTTTTGTGGCTTCATAGTTGATTGGACCGTTTCCGCTAGCCGGAGAGATACCGAATTCACTGACAAAGATAGGTAAGCCTTTGCTTAAGGCATAATCAGCTTTGTCTCTTAATTCTTTAGTATGGGTTGAGGAATAGAAATGAAGTGAATAGCAAAGATTATCGTAAGGAAGAGGGCTATCAGCCATTTTATCGACATCCTGAGACCAAGTGGTAGTTCCTACCACTATTAAGCTTTCCGGAGAATTCTTTCTAATCACCGGTATGATCTGATTAGCATAATTCTTAATATCAGCAAGAGTGCAGTTCTTATTAGGCTCATTGCAGATTTCATAGATGACATTAGGGACATTCTGATAATGGCCGCTGACATAGCCGAAGAATTTAATAGCCTTATCGACATTGGTCAAAGGATTCGAATCGGAAAGAATGTGCCAATCAATAATGACATAGAGATTTTCTTTAACGGCAATGCTGACACCTTTATCAATAAGATTAAGGAGCTTCAAGCAATTCTCTAAGTCTCCAGCACAGAAGCCGTTTTCTTCTTCGGTATACATAGCTAACCTAAAAGCATTAATCTTCCAGTTATCCTTAAAGAAAGTGAAAGTCTTCTCGTTGACATATTCAGGATAGAAACTCAAGCCGTGACTGGAAACGCCATGAAGGACGATTTCCTGATTTTCAGAATATAGTTTAGTTCCACGTACTTTTAAAAATTCCATTGCTTGAATCTCCAATTATTTGAATATTCTACTATTTCTCTTGAGAAAAAAGAACAGAAAAATAGCGAAACTTTAGCTCCTTTTAAGAGCTTCTATTCCACAGATTTCAACGATTCCACCATCTTGATCTTTTTAATTCTTAAGCAAAGCAGGAAGTTTACTATAAAGGCAGTCAAAACGCTTAGTATAAAAGCTAAGAAATAAGTTAAAGCATTGATGTGATAGATAAAGGTAATCAAGGTTGTCTTATTGATGGCTAGGACTAAGACACATAAAGGATAACCAAAGGCTAGACCTATTAAGGCACCAACTATGGTATCAATCATGATCTCGGTTACTAAAGTCTTAGTAATCTCCGAAAAATTAAAGCCTAAGACCTTCATCGTAGCTATATCCCGTTTTCTTTCATTGATATTAAGGCTAGCTAAGTTATAGATGACGACAATAGCTAAGAGGATAGCAAAGATCTTTACGACATTTGTCATGGCAGTAATAGAACTTAATAATTGATGAGCGTAATCTAAAGAATCCCGCTTGGATTTGACGGAGAAGAAGGAATAACTGTTGCTGATGTTTTTAGTAGTGGCTTGGGTTAAAGAACTATCTTTAACCGTTACCCAGAAGTTAGTAGGATTAAGTGTTAAATCAGGATAGTTTTTATAGCTATCAAATACTCCTTTTAGAGAACAGGATTCAAAAACGGTATCCACTCTTCTTTCATATTCAGTGCCATTGATAATCAATTTGACCGTATCGCCTTCTTTAATGCCCAAATCATCGCAGGTAGTCTTATCAATCGTTAGACCTTCCCCTTGGTAATCAATTTTAAAGCAAGAAGAGTCATCAGCGAGGAGATAAACGTAAAGATCTTTTAGGGAGGATGAGCTAGATAAAGAACCAGTTGTAGCAGTTACCTTCTCAACACTCTTAACATTATCAAAGCTTTCTAAAGAGAGATAATCACTTTCAGAATATGAAGATAAAGACACATTGATATCTACTACTTCCTGCTCTTTATAAGTCAAATCGATTCCATACTCTAAAGTATCAACGATTCCAAAGCCACAGACCAAGAGGGCTGTACAGCCTAAAGTCCCTAAGACCACCATCAAAGATTTTACTTTGTTCTTAAAAATATTTCTAAAAGCTAATCTATTTGGAATAGAAAGATGCTTAGTTAAGATGTTAGGTTTGCTTGGCTTAGCTTTCATACTCTTAGTCTTAGCTCTTAAGGTATCAACAGGTTTTTCTGAAATAACGGAGTGGGAAGCTAAGAAACTTACTATAATTGCTAGCAGCAATAGACAGAGAGTAATTACTATCGACAATGGATGGAAGAAAGTAGCTCTTTTTACAGGCAAATCCCAAAGAATGTTGTATTTAATCTCCATGACTTTAGGAATAATCACTGGCCCAATAAAGAAACCCAGTAATCCTCCGATAAGACATAAGATGAAGCCATAGGAGATATAGTGAAGATAAATATATCTCTTCTTGACTCCAATAGCTTTTAAAGCCCCAATCTGAATTCTTTCTTTAATGATCATCTGAGAAAGAGTGGTAAGAATGACTAATATGGATACGAGGAAGAAAATAATAGGGAAGACATATGTCAGCTTGCTGGCTTGGTCGACATCCTGTGCCATAGCTAAAGAAGCCGGTAAATTTGAGCTTAATGCTGAGACGATAAGGCTGACAGAGGGATAATCGTTTTTGATTTTCTCTTTGATGGTCTGGTTAAGACTATCTAAATCGGTCCCTGACTCAGCTTTGACGAGAATCTGGTTCTTGGTCTTCGAGAGTAAACTAGTTAGTGAATCGGAAACGGAAGTATAATCAGTCATTCCTAAGGTGTGTAAAAGACTGATAGCCTGATTGAGACCATCGACATCATAGTTTTCATTTAGAATCGACATTAAGGAATCTTGGATTACTTGATAGTTGGTTTCAATAATTGAACTAGAAAAAGATGAAGACTGAACCCCTTCAGAATGATACATGAAGCCTGTCACTTTTGTGGTCAAATCAAGAGAAGCATTGCTAAAGACATCTTCTTTATCAGTTTTCTTATATGAAGAAAGAAGGGAGAACAGTTCCTTATTGGAATCTGTCTTAAAGTAGTTATTTAAAGTGAAACTAAAGCTATCACCAATAGAGATGTTATTATCGGAAACATAACTATTCATCAAAAGAAAGCCTCTATTTCCTTTGCTTACTAAAGGAGTTGAAAGAGTGTTTGCTTCATTCTCGACAATTAAATAGAAGGACTTTTTGTTTCCTTCGACTGTTAAGTAAGTTCTCTCCTCTGCTTTCTTTACTCCAGTAATTGTTTCAATTGCTTCCGGAGTTAAGTCGCCATTAGAAGAAGTGGTGACATAGATGTCAGAGAAATTGGTTTCATTATAGAGATTATTTACCCGCTCTTTAAGGTTGTTGGCGTTGCTAGTTAGGCCACTAAAAAGACAGATAGCCAAAAAGGATATGGCAATGACGGAAAAGAACTGTTTCCAGTTCTCTTTAGTCGAACGGATAAGTTTCTTAAAGAGAAGCCTAGTAGTCGAAACCTTTTTTACCATTTGATATTATCCAGATTTTCAAGTCGAGGCTGAGTTTTGTTTTCGATAATCCTGCCATCAGCAATTCTAATAAGACGGGTACCTATCTTTGCTAAAGTCGCATTATGAGTAACAATGACGACAGTGGTTTTATATTTGATAGAAATAGAATAAAGAAGTTTGATAATGCTTTCTCCGGTCTTGGAATCAAGAGCACCGGTGGGCTCATCACATAAAAGCAGCTTGGGGTTCTTAACAATAGCTCTAGCTATGGAGACTCTCTGCTGTTCACCGCCTGATAACTGAGGAGGGAAGTTATTCTTTCTTTTACCTAAGCCGACATCATTCAATAGTTCATTGGAATCCAAGGGATTCTTAACGATTGAAGCGGCAATCTCAACATTCTCTAAGGCGGTTAAGTTATTCAGAAGATTGTAGAACTGAAAGACAAAGCCGATATCATCTCTTCTAAAGTTCCCTAGTTCTTTCTCATTGTATTTAGCTACGTTCTTATCCGCAATAATGTAATCCCCTTTAGTAGAATTATCCATGCCTCCAAGAATATTCAGAAGGGTTGATTTGCCAGCTCCGGATGCTCCTAAAATGATGACGAATTCTCCTTGATCAATATCAAAGGAGACATCATCTAAGGCTTTTACTTCTAATTCCCCAGTACCATAGATCTTAGAAAGATTCTTTACTTCTATATAGGACATATGTTATTTCCTTATGACTTAATATAAGCATTTCTCTTTTAAGAATAAAGAAAATATAGCAAGATTTTAATCATAGAAAAATATAAATAAGTGTTTTACTGTCAAAGCTTACTTTTCTCTTAATGGAAAGAGCTGGTAACAAACTATGTTAAAATATTAAAAATTTGTTTTTGAATAAGGAGTCCTTTATGAAAGAAATTAAATATTTAGATAAATCAGGGACAATCTCTTTGGTTGCTCCTTCTTTTGGTTGTACCACTGAGCCTTATAAGACTAGACTTCAAGTAGCTATTAAGAATCTTACTGAGGAAGGATTCAAAATTGATAAAGGCCTGAATATCTTTCTCAACAAAGATAAAGTAAGATCAAATTCGGCTAGGCTTTGTGCTAAGGAATTCAATGATGCTTATCTTCATTCTTCTTCTCAGGCGATTATTTCGGTTGGCGGAGGAGAGACGATGTGTGAGATTCTTCCTTATATTGATTTTAAAAGAATTGCTAAAGCTCCTTTTAAGTTCTTTATGGGATTCTCCGATAACACAAATCTGACTTTTACTTTAGCAACCATATCTGAAGTACCGACTATCTATGGACCATGTGCACCGGCTTTTGCTTTTAAGCCCTTTAAATATTCTACTTTGGATGCTTTGTCTCTTCTTCAAGGAAAAAAGAAAACCGTCAATGGCTATCCTTACTGGGATAGATATCCTTCTTCTAACGCTTCCAATCCTTTAGCTATGTCTTCTTATACTGAAAAGAAAACCTTAAGACTGTTTCCTAATCAGAATATTGAAATTAACGGCCGTTTATTAGGTGGCTGCCTAGACAGTTTAGTTACTCTTTGCGGAACTAAATACGATCAAGTTAAAGAATATCTTGAGAAATATAAAAGTGATGGCTTTATCTGGTTCTTAGAAGCCTGTGACTTGAATTCTCTTAGCATTGAGCGTGCACTTTTCCAGCTAAAAGAAGCCGGTTGGTTTAAGTATGCAAAAGGCTTCATTTTAGGAAGACCTTTGTGTTATCGAAAGAGCACATTTGGAATAACCCACTATGGTGCCATTAAAAGAGCCATAGGTTCCCTTCATCTTCCTCTTATCATGGATGCTGATTTAGGCCACTTTGATCCATCTATGCCTATTATTACTGGAGTTAAAGCTAAAGTAAAAGCTGATAAAGAAAACAATTTCTCTATCAGCTATTAGGCGTTTAGTTTACGAAAATATTAGATAATAACGATTTTAGTATCTTAGCTAAGCTTGACAAAAAATAGAATCCTATCTTTTGAAGGCGTTGAACAGCAAAACGGAAAGAAGAGAGACACCGCCGGTGATTCCAATCAATGTATAAAACCAAGTGGTGGTAAGACTATTTTTGAATCCTAAGACTACCCACAAAGCCGAGATAGCAAGAGTCGCAATTATACAAAGCAAAGTCAATTTGAAATTAGAGAACTTGGAATGAGACTTCTTTAAGGAATCACTATTATTTGAATTGTTGTTATTCATTTTTCTTTTTCCTTTTTTATTTTGCTAACAAAAGATAGATTAAGATAGCTAAGACAGCTAACTGAAGCAGCAAAGAAAGGATGATAGTCACTGAGAAATATTTCTTATCGGTTTTATGATGGAAGATGATTCTACCGATAAAAGCACCGATAGCTCCACCATAGACAGCACTCATAAGAAGAGTTTTCTCTTTAGTTCTGTCAGCTCCTTTTTGAGCTTTCTTTTTATCAGACCTGAATAAGAAAAAGGAGGCCAAAGACATAAAGACTAAGTAACAGGCATAGACTGCAGTTAAGATTGTTTGATACATACTCCCTCCTTCTAAAGGACTTTTAGATTATAGCAAAAAGCAGCGTTTAAGATTAAAAGAGCAGAAAGATTTTTAAAAACTAATCTTATCGCCTTCTTTTTTTATTTGATGGCTTCTAAGTTAACTCCTTTAGAGTCTTTCAGGAAAACAATGGCAATTACTAGACTTATAACAGCAAAAGGCAAACCGATAGTGAGACAGGCAAAGCCGGTCACTAGATTCATTAAGACTAAGGAAACTAATCCTAAACCGATAGCTACACATAGGTAAGAACAAAGTGATTGCCCACCCATGACTGATCCTCTAATCTCAGTCGGACACATTTCTGAAGCAATCAGAGTCAAGTAATCGTAGGCGATATATAAGCCACTGCGATATAAGCTCATGACAACTCCGACTAAATAGGCATTCCAGAAGTACTTGGAGCCAAAGACAAAGAGAAGAAAACCTAAGACATCAAAACTTAAGCAGACAACGATAACTTTCTTTCGCCCTACATGGTCAGCACATATTCCGGCTAGCAACATGCTTAGAGCATAGATAGTAGAGAAAAGCAGTAAGGCATCAGTAATACTGCTTTCTTCCCATTTGAAGTCTCTCATGATAGAGGTGTAGTAAGAAGATAATGGGGCAAAGGATAAGCCGACAATCATCTGGGTAATAGCTACCCAACGTAGGTCTTTATGGCTGAAGATATATTTGATTGCCGGGAAGACACCTGTTTTATGGCTACCTTCTTCAACAGGTTCGCTTTTCTTCTTTTTAGCTTCTTCAATTTCTTTTTGCCTTTCTTCATAAGGGCGCTTTAAGTAAGCAATCCTATTGTCTAAGAAGACATTAGTTTCCTTAGCCAAGAAGAAAATAAGAATTGCAAACAAGAAAGCTAAGCAGGCTGGTATCAAAAAGACTTTTCTCCATGAACCGATATCATCGCTAGTGATAAAAGCTTTTCTTAAAAGCGGAATCAAGATTACGGATAAGGTGCCAACGCATTTAGTCGCACCATATAAAGTTGCTCTTTTGTTTTCTGGGGCTATTTCAAAGATATAGACTACCTGCATATCATGAGTGACAAAGAAAGAAATAATAAAGAAACCTAATAAATAAATGGCAAAGTTAGGACTCCAGTAACAAAGGAATAATCCTATAGCCATGCCTAAAACATTCAGCCAAAGAAAGAGTTTTCTTCCTAACTTGTCAGCTAAGGATTTATAAAAAGGTGAAATCAAAGAAGAGACTGAAGCCAGGGTAGTAAAAAGAACAAACTGGTCAGCGGCCTTGTTGTAATCAATGTTCTGAGGGATCTGAATGAATTCTGTTACGATCAAAGACTGTAGATCACCATTGATGTTAGAACACATTTCATCGACTGCGGCAGCCAAGGTGATCAAGATGATGACTATCACAAAATAGCCCTTATAAGGTTTCCAGTCTCTTTGAGCTTGGTACCTAATAAGCCTCTTAGCTTCCTTTTCCTTGATTTGCTCTACTGACTTCATAGAAACACCTCTTTTGCTCTTTTACAGCTATCTATATTTAATTATAAGCATTCAAAAAGAGGCTGTTAACCAAGTCTTGCTTTTTATAGATAATATAGTTAACTAAATAATCAATCTATTAAGGCAAAAAAAGGCGGCTAGCTTTTTACTAGCCGCTTCTTTCTAGGCTTTCTTTTCGATTGGAATCCAAATTTCAACTGGCCATTTGTCGGCTTTGATATCATGAGGAGGATAGAATTCTAGCTCAGGAGAATCAGCGTGGACATAACCGGATTCAGGAAGCCATTCCGCAAAGATCTTTTTAGTGGTTTCTTGTAAGTCTTTGACTCCAAGACAGGAGAACTTAACATAAGTCTGTGGTTTAACAATTAACTTTTCATATTTATTGCTATCGCCTAGAACAGCAATCATATAGTGGAAGATAGTGCAGTCGCTTGAAAAATCATAGCAGACACCGAAGATTCCTTTTTGGCTAGTGGCTGTTGCCATCAGTTTGTCTAATTCTTTGCTGTCGTTAACCTCCATCCACATCTTGGGGATTTCAACAAAGTTTTCACCGTTTCTGTTAGTGAATCTTTGAGAAATTCCATGAAGGATAAAGCCTTCTTCTTTTTCGATTCTGAATTTCATATTGTTCAATCCTTTCATTTTGATTGTGAAAGAAAGCGGAGAAAAGCTTACTAGTTCCTTACCTTCTTTTAAAGCCTCTTTTGGGCTTAAGCCTTCAATTGACTTATAGGCTCTTGAAAAAGAGGACTGAGAATCATAGCCATACTTTAAACTGACTTCTACGATAGAGGATTTCTTAATAAGAAGGTCTTTAGTGGCTTCACTCATGATTCTTTTACGGATATAGTAGGCTAATGATAGGCCAGTCAAGAAAGAGAAAAGGCGCTGAAAGTTATAGTCGGAGCAGCATGCTTGCTTGGCTATCTCCTTCGAATCTAAATTGATTGATAGGTGCTCTTCAATGTAAGCAAGAGCGTCATTAATTTGCTTGGGCCAGTCCATCTTGTTTCCTTTCGTGGATATTATGCTAAAAGACAAAAAATAAATCTTTGCTTTTCTTGCACAGTTTAGCAGCTAAAGGATTTTTTCATATCCAAAACGGTCGTTAGCTATGGTCTCATCTATTAAGTAGATGATTCCACAGTATTGGAATCCCTCCTCAGAGAAGATATGCTGCATGATTTTATTCATTTTGTAAGTATCAGCCCTGACTGAGATTAGGTTGTTTTCTTTCGCGACTCTATAAGCTTCAGCAAAGATTAGTTTGCTAAGCCCTAACTTCCGGTATTCTTTCTTTACCGAAAGAGTATGGATTGTCAGGTACTTATTTGTATCAGTAAGCCATTTACCATCATCAATTCTAGTATAGGAGGGATCAGGAACTAGTGAGAAAGCAGCTATTAAAGCTAAGACTCCATCAACATAGATGCCTCTTAGTTTCTGATTCTTGATTTCGTTCATCACTAATTCTTTGGTAGGATGACCGTACTGCCATTGCTTGGAATTAGCTTCTTTTAGGTATTCTCTGCCATCTTCAACTATCTGATAGGCCTGATTGAATTCAGGTGAAGCAACTAACTTGATTTCTATTTTCATTATGAGGAATTCCTTTGTGAATTTTCTCTATCTATTTTAGACTATCTCTCTTTATAAGAAAAACAATATCCTTTCTCATTAAAGAAATAATTTTTGCTATACTATTGCAAGAAGAGTATTAGGAGCATCTCAAATGGAAGATAATTCAATATTGGAACCGGTTAAAGAGTTTCCAAACTTACTTAAGACTAATACTACTAATGCTGAGACTTATTTTGAAGACTTAGTCAAAAAGTCTGGCATCAACCAAGACGAGAATATTAAGACTGTCGATAAATATAAAGCGACAATGGTTAAATACAATGCCGCTCATTCTAAAGCCACTAAACTTAAAGTCGGTCGAGTCTTTCTATGGATTCTTTTTGGTGTTTTAGTAGCTATGGGAGTTATTTTTATATTAATTCCTATTGGTAATCCTGCTGCTTCAAAAGCTCTCTTTATTTCTTTAGGGGTGGTTTTTATTGCTTTAGCAGTTGGCGATATTGTTCTCATAATCAAAGTCATTAACCCAAAGATTAAGAAAAGAGATGAGATAGCAGCTGCCATAAAGTTAACAGCTGATCAGCTCTTAGCTTTAGCTAATGAGCAGATGGCTCCTTTAAATTCCATCTTTGATTGGAATATGCCTTCTGACGTCATTAAGAAAACAACTCCTTTGATTCAGCTAGATAAGAATTTCGATGTTAAGAAATATTACTTTATGAGAGACAAATATGGCTTAGATTTCGATGTTGGAGATAAGTCATCAGTCTATTATGTTCAGTCAGGATCAATCGTTGGAAATCCTTTCCTGGTCGAGAGAATCTTTGATCAGGTAGATGGCGAAAAAGTCTATACGGGAACTTTGGTTATTTCTTGGGTTACTTATAGCACCGATTCTAAAGGCCACCGCTATTCTAATACCCATATTCAGACTCTTACTGCCAATGTAAAGAAATTCTGTCCTTATTATCATTACCGAACTTATCTTATCTATTCAAATGATTCAGCTCCTGATCTTTGCTTTACTAGGACGCCTCAGGTCGGTATTGAAGAATCGGATAAGAAAATAGCCAAGACGGTGAGAAAAGACGCTAAGAAGATTGACAAGTTAGCCGAAAAGGCTGTCTCTGATTCTGACCCTAGCACAAACTTTACAGCTATGGGAAATGATGAATTTGATTCTCTCTTCCATGCTCTTGACCGAAACAACGAAGTCCAGTTCAGATTACTCTTTACCCCCTTAGCTCAGAAGAATGAAATCAACTTGATTAAATCTAAAGCACCTTATGGCGATGATTTCAATTTCTCTAAGAACAAGAAAATCAATGTTATTCAGACTCGGCATGGTCAGAATGCTGATATCTACTGCAATCCTAACAACTATCTTGATTATGATGTCAGGGAATCCAAAAAGAAGTTTGTAAATTACACTAATAGTTTCTTCCAGTATCTCTACTTTGACTTGGCCCCGATTCTTTCTATTCCTCTTTATCAGCAGGAGAAGCCGATGGAATACATCTATAACAAAGGCTATGAATCCAATGTCTCCTTCTTGGAGCAGGAAGTTATGGCTAACTCCTTCCCTAGTGAGCTTCTTCAGCCAAAAGATGCCATCACCAATAGTATTCTTAAGACTAACTTTATAAAGAAAGATGGCGATTTTGATCAAGTAAAGATCAAAGCCAGCGCTTTCAAAGGTTATAATCGGACCGATTTCATTCCTGTTCCAGGCGGTGATGGGAGAATCCATTCCGTTCCGGTCCACTGGGTTGAATATGTCCCAGTCGAGTCTTCAACCTTAATGGATGTCGAAAACAGCGATTCCTCTCGCCCAATATTCAACAGCATGATGAAGAACCAAGGCTTTGCTAATTTCATCAATCGAGTCTCTAAAGGCAATACCGCTAGTTACCAAAGAGGATTATTTGCTTTCTTGCTTTCTGCCCCTGTTATTCTCTCTTCTGCTGATATGGCTCAGGTATCTGGGTTAGTCAAGCCTAAAGAGGGAGGGAATACTAATAGTAAATAGTTGGTGAGAGTAGTTGAATTGACTAAGAAAGTGTTGAATAATATTAGCAGTACAAAAAGGAGACTAAAAACATGGCTAATGAATTAGATGAAGTCAACGGCCCAGTAAATGAAAAGGGTCGTGATGTCAATGTTATTGATAAGCAGATTCCTGTCAAAGTAGGTGTTGGTTCTACTATTTTTGAAGTTGCTTTATGGGTCTTAGGAATTGTACCGGGTGTTATCTTCCTTACTAGAAAGATTAAGGCTCAGAACTACTTCCGTCAGCTTCAGCAGCAGATTCAGCATGATGCTTCTCAGATTGATAACTATCTTGAGCAGCGTGTTGTCATTCTTCAGAATGCCGCTAAGCTTCTTGATAAGGCTGTTGATCTCGATAAGACAATTCTTACTGAGGTGGCTGCTTATCGTGGTGGCTCTAATCCTAATAATGATTCTACTAGAAACGATGTTGCTACTAAGCTTGATAATGTAGCCAATAAGGTTAATATTGCCTTTGAAGCTTATCCGGATATCAAGTCTCATTCTGAAATTGCTGACTGCATGCAGCAGAACTCCTATCTCCAGAAGGAAATCACCGCTGCCCGTGAACAGTACAATGACAGAGTCGCTCAGTGGAACAAGGATATTATGGTCTGGCCGGTCAAGATGATGGTGGCCGCTAAAGCTGGCTATACTACCCGTATTCCTTTCACTACCTCTAAGGAAATCAAGAATCAGGCTAGAGGAACTTTCTTCTAGGCTTACTAAAAAGAATTCGATAATAAAAACATCCGCTCTTAATTGGGCGGATGTTTTTTATCTCAAGTATTCAGTTACTTAATTGAAGCCTGATAGATGGAATCAATTGAAGAAGCAATGATCTTATCAAATTGCTCATCAGTCTGGGAGACTAATAGTCCTTCAGCTAAGGCTCTAGAGAAGGAAGCAATCATGCCATGGTTCTTGCTTAAAAGCTTGCAGGCCATAGAACGGGAGTAGCCTCCTGATAAAGCAACGACTCTGACAACATGTTTATCCTTCATTAGGTCAGCATAGAAGTTAACCTTGCTAGGGATAGAGAGCTTGAGGATGACTTTATCAGTGTCAGCTAACTTGGCAAGATTAAGAAGAAGATACTTATGAAGAATCTCTTCCGCTTCTTTCTTGTCTTTGATAGTGATAGTGACTTCCGGCTCAATAATCGGAACTAAGCCTTTAGCGATTACTCTTTTAGCAACCTCAAACTGCTGTTCGACTACATCCTTGATGCCTTCTTCGTTGGCTTCTCCGATGACCGAACGCTCCTTAGTTCCAAAGATATGATATTTGTTAGCTTCATCAAGCAGCTCGTCTAGCTGTGGCATCGGCTTCATCATCTGACAGCCGTTTTTAACCACATCGAGGCCTTTATCGATCTTTAAGAAAGGAACGATGCCTTTGACATCCCAAAGATAGTCGGCAGAATACTTATCGTCAATCTTTCTTTCCATAGTCTTCTGGAAGAGAATAGCACCCAGAATCTTTTTTGAAGAGAACGCCGGGCTTTTGATTATTCTTGTTCTCATCTGATGGACAAGATCAAACATCTGATCATCGTTGACATACTTGTCTTTACTGACTCCATACGCTAGCAAGGCTTTTGGAGTAGAACCTCCGCTTTGATCTAGTGCCGCAATAAAACCTGTAGAAGAGTGCATCCGATCTAATTGTTTTTGATTCATCCTTTACCCCTTAGAGTCTGCTATATAAAGGCAGCTCTTTTGCTTCCTTTATTCTAACACTTGTAGGAAACATTAATTTAATAACGCATTGGAGTTATTTGTCTCCTCCAGAAGGGTTTTCGCCCTCGCTTCCTTTAGAGTCTTCTTTTTGCTTGATATTGAACTTCTCAGCTTTCTTGATATCGCTTTGAGTGGCTTCTTTCTTTTTAGTTGGATTATTGATGACTACCTGTGGATAGGAGATTGAGATGTCATTTTCGTTGAATACCTTCAATAGCTCTCTATTAAGGTCTCTAACAAGCTGGATACGATTCTCTTCCTTGCATTCAGCAATGATGGAGATTTCGATGTTGCTTTCACCAAATTTAGTGATTCCTTTATAGTAAGGACCTTCCGTGATGGTCTTAAACTTTTCTTTCATCTTTGGCAGTTCTTTAGCTAGAACTGCTTCAATTCTATCTATAGATTCGTTATAGTCAAATCCCATAGTGACAGATGCCCAAGAATATTCTTTAGTCATATTGACGACTCCCGAGATATCCGAGTTGTTGAAGATTTTGATGTTTTGGGATAGGTCTTCGATTTTAGTGGCTCTAATGCCAATCTCTAAAACTGTTCCTCGCCAATCTCCGACTGTAACAATATCACCTACTCTGAACTCACCTTCAAAGACGATGAAGATACCGGCAATGATATCTTTGATGAGTGACTGGGAACCAAAGCCAACTACTAAAGTTAGGATTCCTGCTGAGGTCAGAATAGAAGTGGTGTTTACTCCTAACAGGTATAAAGAATTGAAGACCAGGCCAATAACAGTACCGTATTTGATGAAGGATTCTATTAGTCGGCCAATAGTTTCAGTTCTAGCTCCTAAGTTACTGGATACTAGCAAAATCAAAGTTCTGACGATTGCTGAAATAACTAATACTGAGATAAAGAGCAAAATTATAGCCGTAATACTGAAGAGGTTGACACCTCTTTCAAATTCGTTATTGATGATGAAGTAGATTAAAGATTCATCCAAGGGTGTGAATTTTGCAATGATCAGGAAGATTAAAACGATTATGGCTAAGACTAAAGCATAACCTTTAAGGATTGTGCTCATCTTTTGCTCACCGGTTTTTTGAACCCAAGGAATATTATTTCCTTTGATGTCATACCTAGAGGCAGCCGACTTAACTACTCGTTTTCTTCCATTTGGCATAGTAATGGTGACATTCTTGCCTCCATTAGTTTCAGTGACTGTAGTATTTGATAAGGAAATTTCTTTCTCGGTGGTTGAGAACTCGATGATTCCGGCTATGATCATTAAAGCAATTAAAGTAGTTAAGGTAGTGATTAAGGCTATATTGAATTCGGTTTGGCTATAGCTGATAGATGGGATAGCTAAGTAGAGGAAATAGTCTCCGTTTGTTTCATCCTGAATAAGTAAGGAATTTACAAAGTATTTGACTCCTGAGATGGTCTGATAGCCGGCATAAGAATCATTTAAGGCGGCTTCAGTTAAACCAATTTTAGTATAGCTATCTCCTACAAGTTTCTCGCTCTGAGAATAGTATTTGATATTAGAGTCTGCCTTATTGATGGCAACAAAGATACCATCGTTTGCGGCTTTATAGTTATCGAGGTTGTATTTTAAGGTAGTGGTTTTTAATAGCGAGGAGAGGTAAGAAGGCGTGATTGCTAATTGAATCATGCCTTTGGCATCTTGCCTTTTGACACCGATATATTGAATATAAGCACCATTGTCACCGATCTGGGCATCTTGAATCACATAATCCTTATAGCCTTTGACGACATCCCAGAAAACATAGGATTGATCATCTGGATTAGTCGATAAAGCAAAGTCTTTATAGTTTGTATTAGTATGCTCAGTGACACCATCCTTGTTAAAGACATAGATACCTTCTACGCTGGAATCTTTGGCTAAAGTGTTTAAAGCACTATCATCATTTAAGTTTGGTGATTCTTTAATCATATAGGCAATGGAATTGCCTTTTTTCAAATAGGAATCCTCATATCCTTCGATGATTGAAGAGGTTTGACTTTGCTCAAAGACCATTTGGGTATTGATTGATGAGAGAGTCTTTTCTGAATGAGTTGAGGTATTGGAAACTGAATAAAGAGACTGAGAAAAGTAGGATAAGACTCCTACCATGATGACTGCAAAGAGCATGATGCCATCAATTCTGGCACCAGTATATTTGTTGTAATAAAGCTTTTTGAATTTTACTTTATCTTCGGGCTTGTTTCTCTTAATAGATTCGTTTCTGAGGATAAAAGCAAAAGCTATAATTAAAGTTATAACCGCAGCAATGATGATGACTTCAGTTGCTACTACTTGTGTTCTTTGGCTGTTGATACTAGTTTTGCTGGTAGCGGCATAGAAGATAGTTAAATCATTAGCTTCTTTGGATACACAATAATAGTTTCCTAAGTTCTTGATATCAATCCAGCCTGAGTAATCATTAGTTAGATTGGAAGAACTTAATCCTAAGGTGGAGGCATCTTTTCCGATTAAGTCTTCATCCGAATAATAAGCTATCTTGCTGGTTTTACTATTGATAGCAAAGACAAAGCCGTCTTTATCGGTCATAATGGTACTTAAGGCATAACTGACAGATGAGAGAGTCTCTAACTGAGCATAAGTAGATTTAGGATCGTTAGCGATAATGCTATAACCTAATAGATTAGAAGAATCATCGATGATAGAGCAAAGATAGTAGCGGTTCAATACATTGTTGTAGGTGATATCGGTAGCTTTTTGGTCAGTAATAAAACTTTTAAATAAATCAGTAGTGAAAAGATTACTAGGATTAGATGCGTTGGATGCAGTAATTAAGAAATTGCTGTCAGTATAATAAAGGTTCTCAATATCAGAATTGGAGGCTAATTCACTCATCTGATCTTTGCTATAAGTTAAGACGGAAGCGTTTGATTATCCTAAGAGGGCACTTATCTCTGCCTTTTTGTTCTGGCTTTCATCATAGCTAGTCAATATTGAAGCCGCATACTTATTGTTGCTTTCATATTGATCGATGATATCAGTTAATTTGGATTGGGAATTAGCTTTTTCAGTCTCAACAGATGCTTTTTGCTGAACATTTAAAAGAAAGACAGTAGCAAAGACTATTTAGATAATTTCTAGCAGGACACAAACAACGATTTTAATCCAAAGACCTTTTTTCGCCTTTGACATAGTAGACGGTTGTGGTTCGTTTTCCATATTTTTATTCCTTTTGTATATATGTTTAAAATAATATTAGTCATCTGACTAAAAATCTAGAATTAGTTTTCCAATAAATAATAGTTAAAACTATTAATCAAATTAAAACTTACCGATTTCTTTCCTTTTTTCTTTTGCTTCTAAATTTAAAAGATAAGTAAGAAAGTAGCCTTAAAAAGTTAGCGCTATTTAGGCTAGGCAATCGAAAAAAATGGCAAAAAGTATAAAAAATGTATTATTATTACGAAATAGTTACAAAACTATGATTAAGTTAAAATTTAATTAGTAGTTTAGACCAAAATATCATTTTTCTTTGTTATACAAAAGTAAATACAAATGTATAAAAAGCGCCATAATCTACGGAAAAATGTTTATTTCAGACCCTCAAAATTAAATATTATCTATTTATGTAGCAAAAAAGTAATCAGCCAATTACAAATATGCTAAACAACAATAAAAAGTAAAAAAACTTAAAAAAATTAATGGCTTATTTCTAAAATGCAAAATTTGTTTTTTATAAAATTAGCAACTAAAAATATTAAAACCTTTCATTCTATTATCTTTATCTTCTGTAAATGGTTTCATATGATTCTTATGTGCTTTCTTAACGAAAACAATTGTATTTAAAATGAAGACAATCTATTATATAAACATTGCTTAATAGGGAGGCTTATCATGTATTTCAGTACCCGTAATCATTATGTCAGCATTACTGCTTCCGCTGCTATCTTAAAAGGTCTTAGCGATGAGGGAGGCTTATTTCTCCCAGCCTCTATTCCTACTCTTACTATTGATGAATCGTTCCTTAACCTTTCATATAAAGAAGTGGCCTTTAAGGTCTTACGTCTTTATTTAGATGACTTCTCGGATTCAGAAATCAAGGAAGACTTAGATTTAGCCTATGATTCTAATCATTTTGAAAAAGAAATCATGGATGTAAAGTCCTTTGGGTCTTTTTCTTTTATGGAGCTTTTCCATGGCGAGACTCTGACTTTTAAGGATATGGCTTTGTCTTTGCTTCCTTATTTGATGCTCACTGCTAAATCAAAACATCCTGAATCTAAACCTATTAAGATTTTGACTGCTACTAGCGGGGATACCGGAAGTGCAGTCTTGTCTTCATTTTCCAAAGTCAAAGACGTAAGCGTCAATATTCTTTATCCTGATGATGGAATTGCGCCTATTCAGGAAAAGCAGATGCTTTATTTTACTAACGATCATGCTAGAGCCTATGCCTTAAAGAATTCTAATTTTGATACCTGTCAGTCTTTAGTCAAGAAGCTTTTGATTGAAGGAGAGAAGAACGGCTATACCAGTGCTAATAGTATCAATATCGGAAGACTTCTTCCTCAGATTGTCTACTATTACTACACTTATATTCAGTTAGTTAAAAATAAGACGATTGCTTTAGGAGAGAAGATTGATTTTGTAGTTCCTACTGGAAACTTTGGTGATATCTTTGCTGGCTATTTAGCTAAAAGAATGTCCCTTCCGATTGGTCATTTAGTTATTGCTAGCAATGAGAACAGAATCCTAACTGACTTCTTTAAGAGTGGTGTCTATGACTTACACCGTAAGTTCTTCAAGAGCAATTCTCCTAGTATGGATATTCTAATTTCTTCTAATCTGGAAAGGCTTCTCTATCTGACTTTAGAAGATGATAAGAAGGTTTCTTCTTTAATGAATGATCTTAAAGAGAAGAAGGGCTTTGCAATCGATAATATTTCTTTAAGGAAGCTACAGAATGACTTTATTCCTTACAGCTCTAACGAGAAAGAAACTGATGAAGCTATCAGTTCCTGCTATCAGGAACATCATTATCTCTTAGATCCTCATAGCGCTGTTGGCTATCGAGCCTATCAGAAATACCTAAAAGAATACCAGCCTTTGCATACCGTCCTTGTTTTAACGGCTTCTCCTTTAAAGTTCCCGTCTACTATTGCTAAAGCGTTGAATTTAAAGTATCAGGATGACTTAGATGCCTTAAAAGTAATACTTGAAGAAACTAAGCTTCCTTTGCCATCTTCATTAAAGAAAGTCTTGGATTGCAAGACTCCTAAGTTCCTTCTTCTTCCTTCCCGAGTAAGAAAGGAAATCTTCTATTCTCATAGCTATAAGGTTAAGACTCCGGCTACCAGCGCTAACTTAGGGCCAGGCTTTGATGTTTTAGGTCTTGCTCTTGATCTTTATAATTCTTTCTCTTTTAAGAAGAGTGAGAAGATGGAGACTAAAGGCTTTCCTGACTTAAAAGGAGATCCAAATTTAGTCTTAACTTCTTATGAGTATGTCTTTAAGAAGCTTAATCTACCTGAAGTAAACGTTTCTATCAGTGAATTAAAGAATGAAATCCCAGTTTCTAGAGGATTGGGTTCTTCTGCTAGCTGTATCTTAGGAGGAATATTAGGCGCTAATGCTATCTTAAAGAATAAGCTTTCCTTAGATGAGATTCACCAATTGGCGATAGAAATAGAAGGACACCCGGATAATGTCTCACCTTGCCTTTTAGGTGGATTAGTATCTAATATTAGAATCAATAATGAATATTCATCCCATAAATTAGAAGTCTCTAATAAATTAGGCATCCTTTTAATTATTCCGGAAGAAAAGGTTTCTACCTCTAAGGCTAGAAGTATTCTTCCCTCTTCTTATCCTTTAAAGACGGTCACTTCTAACTCTTCTCATCTTGCTTTGCTGCCTTTAGCTTTAAGAACAGCTAATCTTCCTTTGCTTAAAGAAGTAATAGAAGATAATCTTCATGTTCCATATAGGAAGAGTCTTATCACTGACTATCAAGTAATAGAAGAGACCGCTTCTAAATATCAGCTTCCTTTGACTATCTCTGGTTCTGGTTCAACCATGATTGTCTTCTATCTGAAGAATGACAAAAAACCGGTTAATAGTTTTATTGCTGAACTTAAGAAAGACAAACTTAAGACAGAAACTGCTTTTGTCTTTGCTAGTCTCAATAAGGTCGGATCCTTAGTTAAAGAGGAGGATATTTAAATGAATGATGATTATCTGCTTGTCAATAAAGCTATCCTTCCTGTTGTCTTACCGAAAGTAATTCTAGCTAGAGATAAAGTTTCTAAAGATAACCTTTCAATCAGTGAAGCCTGTAAAGCTGTGAATATCTCCCGTTCTGCCTATTATAAATACAAGGATATGGTTTTCCTTCCTGAAAAAGTGGAGACCAAAAGAGCTATTCTTTCTTTAAAAGTCGATGATAAAGAAGGAGTGTTGAATGCTATCTTGAAAGTTCTGACTAAATCAAAAGCTAATGTCTTAACTATCTTCCAGGATACCCCAGTTAGAGAGTTAGCTTTTATCACCATTAAAGTCGACATCAAGAAACTGACAATTCCTGTCAATAAGTTAGTAGAACAGCTTAAGGATTTGCCATCAATTAGAAAGGTCGATTTAATCGCATATGAATAACATAGCTATTTTCGGATATGGAACCGTTGGCAAAGGCGTTTATGAATTAACGAAGAATAACCCTTTATTTAAGGTTGCTGCTATTTTCGATAAACCCGAGAAGAAAGAAGAGCTTCACAATTTATTAGTTACCGATATTGATTCAATTATTCTAGATAAAAGTATAGATACTGTTGTTGAATGCTTAGGCGGAGATAGCCTTCCTCATGAAGTAATCATTAAAGCCTTGAAGAACAAGAAGAATGTTGTTACCTCCAATAAGGAAACTATTTCAAAGCATCTAAGCGAATATCTAAGACTTGCTAATGAAAACCAGGTCTCAATTCAGTTTGAAGCTTCAGTTGGAGGCGGAATCCCTTTGATTTATCCTTTAACTATTCAAAGTGATTTTGATGAAATCTTTGAAGTTAAAGGTATCCTTAATGGCACCTCTAATTTTATTTTGACAAAGATGAGCGATGAAAAGATGGATAAGAATGAAGCTATTAAGTTAGCCCAAGAAAAAGGCTTCGCCGAAAAAGACCCTACTGCTGATTTGGAAGGCATCGATATGGTAAGAAAAGGCTGTATTTTAGCTTCCTTAATCACTAAGAAAGAGATTCATAATGAAGATATTCTTCATTTTGGAATCAGTAACCTCAATGCCTCTATGATTGCTGAGGTTGCTTCTAGAGGGAAAGTCTTAAAATTAATAACTGATATTAAAGTAAGTGATAAAGGTACCTCAGTAATAGTATTACCGGTTGCTATTGACAAAAATAGTCCTTTAGCTCAAGTAAAGAATGAATACAATGGTGTCTTAATCTTAGGAAAATATCAAGAGCCTTTGACTTTCATTGGAAAAGGAGCCGGTAAGAATCCTACTGCTAGTGCTATAGTCTCTGATTTAGTAAGAATCAACAAAAAAATTGCTTATCCTTATCCTGACTTAAAGCCTTACTATCCTTTGACTTCCGACTTAAAAGGAAAATATCTCCTCTTCAGTAAGGAATCACTTAAAGAAGTAAATGATCCCACTGAGCAGGAATTAAAAGCCGCTATGTTTATAGCTAGAGTTGAATAATCAAAGAGGAAAATTAAAATGAAATCATATAATTTCGCTGTTGTAGGTGCTACGGGATTAGTTGGAAGAACCTTCCTTAAGGTCATGGAAGAATATCATCTTCCAGTTAAGTCTTTACGTCTTTTTGCTAGTGCTAAAAGCTTAGGAGTAAAGTTAACTTATGCTGGTAAAGAATATGAAGTCGAGGAACTAAAAGAAGGCTGCTTTGTTGGAACTGATTTTGCTCTCTTTAGTGCGGGAGCCTCAGTTAGTAAAATCTGGGCAAAAGTAGCTAGTGATGAAGGAGCCTTAGTTGTTGATAATTCTTCTCAGTGGCGAATGGAAGAAGACTGTGCTTTGATTGTCCCTGAAATAAATATTGATGATTACAAGGACAAATCTCGTATCATTGCTAACCCTAATTGTTCTACTATTCAGTCAGTTTTACCATTAAAAGCTTTAGATGAAGCTTTTGAATTAAAGAAAGTCACTTTTACTACTTATCAGGCAGTCTCTGGTTCCGGAAAGAAAGGCCTTGACGACTTAGCTAGATGTGAAAGAGGAGAGAAGAATCAATTCTATCCTTATGATATTTCTAAAACCTGCATTCCGGAGATTGATATCTTCTATGATGATGGCTATTCCAAGGAAGAGATGAAGATGGTTAATGAGACGAGAAAGATTCTTCATCGTCCTGACTTAAAAATATCGGCTACTTGTATTAGAGTCCCAGTCCCTGTCGCTCATGGAGTGGTGATGCAGGCTGAATTTAAGAAACCTGTTGATGTTATTAAGGCTAGAATTGCCTTAGCCAATTATGAAGACATTAAAGTCTTAGATGACCCTAAGAATCATATCTATCCTGTATCCACAATTGCTGCTGGAAATGATTATGTCTATGTTGGAAGAATCAGAAAGGATTTAGCTGTCGATAATGGCTTACTCCTTTATTCCGTTGCCGATAATGTCAGAAAAGGAGCCGCCAGCAATGCTGTTCAGATTGTGAAGAAAATCATTGCTGAGTGGGAGCATTAATCATGGATAAGGTTTGCAAATTCGGAGGATCATCTTTAGCTAATAGCGAAGAGTTTGAAAAAGTTAAAAAGATTGTTCTCTCTGACCCTAATAGAAAAGTAGTAGTTGTCTCAGCTTTAGGAAAAGATGCTAAAGACAGCAATAAAGTTACTGATTTGCTTTATTTGACTTATCAGCACCACAAATATCACGTTGATGCTAAACCTCTTTTTGATGATATCAAAAATCGATATCTATCTATCATAAAAGAGCTTCATCTTACTATTGATTCAGAGACAGAATTCGATAATCTCTGGAAGAGAATCCAAAGTGATGATATCGATGAAGAGGAACTAGTTTCTAGAGGTGAATACTTTTCCGCTAAGTTGATGGCTAATTACTTAGGCTTTGATTTTGTTGATTCTAAAGACTTGATTCATTTTGACTATGATGGAAAAGTCAAAGAAGCTGAAACTAAAGACGCTATTGCTCTGGCTAAATCAAATCATGAAAAAATGGTAGTGCCTGGTTTCTATGGCTCCTATCCGAATAAGAAAATCTGTCTATTCTCTAGAGGCGGCTCTGATGTCACTGGATCCTATCTAGCTAAAGGCATTAAAGCTGAACTATATGAAAACTTCACTGATGTTTCGGGCTTCTATATGGCTGATCCAAAGATTGTTGATAATCCTAGAAGAATCACTCAGATTTCCTATGATGAGTTAAGAGAGCTTTCCTATATGGGAGCTTCTGTTATTCATGAAGAGACCATCCTCCCTTTAATGGAAGATAAGATTCCTCTCATCATCTTGAATACTAACCATCCTGAAGAAGGTGGAACCTTAATTCAAAAGACTACTACTAACAGACAGCATCTGATTACCGGTATTACCGGTAAGAAGAACTTCCTTGCTTTAACCTTTGTAAAGCAAAAGAGTGTCGATAAGCTTTCTGTCATTATGAGTGTCTTAAAAGTCTTTGAGATGTTCCATATTCCGCTTGAACATATTCCAACCTCTATTGATAGCTTTACTGTTGTAGTCGAAAAGAAAGCTATTGAAGAGAGATTCTATGATGTGATAGCTGAATTAAAGAAGATTCCTTCTATTATTTCTATTGCCGAAGATGATGACTTAGCTCTACTTGCCGTAGTCGGTGGCAACATGGTAAAAAAGACCGGAACTAGCGGTCGCATCTTATCCGTCTTTGGTGAGCAGAACATCAATATTAAGATGATTGACCAAGGTGTTGAGGAATTCAATATCATCATCGGTGTCTCTAACGGTGATTTTGAAAAGTCCATCAAAGCTTTGTATGAGCGATTCGCTCACGAAAAAGTCAATGAAGAATAAGTAATAAAACGGCTATGAGATTAAACCAATACCCGTTTTATTACTTGCTTAGGAAGGCTTATCTTCTTTTAAAACCACGATACTTAAGTAAGGTGAATTTTCATCAATGTATTCATGTGAGAAACTAGGTTGTCCGTAACTAATATATCCGGTAGCTTCCTGGTCATTGAACATGTATTGATCACAGCAAGAAGAAAGGGTATTTATGTCTGCACTCATGGTTATTTCCTCGTTGCTTTTGTCTCTAATTCGTGTGAGCAAAATCACTTGGAAGAAACATGATCCATCCTCTCCACTTTTCCCATTGGAGAAGTACCAATGGTTATCCTTTTTTTCCATATAGCCATCAAAATAGGTGGAATCCACTACCCCAGGCAGTGTTTCTGCATTTGGCTCAGAAGAGGTTGAAGATGTTCCTCCGCATGAGCATAAAGAGAATAGGCATATTCCGCATAGAATTATTGGAAGTCTTCTAGTCGATAACCATTTTATTTATAAAATTTCCTGTCTTATTTCCTATTAGATTTTTGATTTGTCAGTTAAGAATTAATATGTTGACTAATTAACAATTATAAGCTGGAAATACATATAGTCAACTATCTGTATAAATTCTTATTTTTTTCTTTTGAAGAATAAAACGGTTTTAAGGTATATAATCTATTGGATAAAAATGGTAATAACTTTTCAGAATGTCTCTTTTAAATATGTGGATCGGTATCTTTTAAAGGATGCCTCTTTTTCCATCACTGAAAAAGAAAAGATTGGTCTTATGGGAGTCAATGGCTCTGGTAAGACGACACTTTTAAAGCTTGTCGTTGGAGAAGAAAAACCGGTTGAAGGAACCATTGTCAAGTCTGGTAATATCACCATCAACTATCTTGAACAGAATCAGACTTTCAAGGATGATGAAACCGTTCTTGAAGCTATCACTTCAAGAAGCAGCAAAGAGCATCCGATTCCTGACTATGAGATTAAGTCTGCTCTGAACCATTTAAAGTTATTTAATTACCAGGCTTTATGTAAAACCTTGTCAGGCGGAGAAAAAAAGCGACTATCATTAGCTATCTGCTTATTAAGTTACTGTGATATCTTGCTTCTTGATGAACCAACTAACCATTTAGACAATGATACGATTCTTTGGCTTGAAAACTATCTAAGGAAATGGCCACATGGTTTACTTTTAGTAACCCATGATCGTTATTTCTTAGAGAATGTCTGTTCTAATATGCTCGAACTTGATCACGGACATGTCTATACCTATGTTGCTAATTACTCTAAATATCTAGAGTTAAAGGAACAAAGAGAAGAAAATGAAGCCCATCAGGAACAAAAAGTAAAATCTCTTTTAAAGAATGAATTGGCTTGGATCAGAGCTGGTGCACCAGCTCGTTCCACTAAGCAGAAGAGCCGTATCCAAAGATTCAATAAATTAGCTACTATCGAATTCCAAAAAGATTCCAAACTTAATATGTCTTCTATTGATAGAAGATTAGGTAATGATACCATTGAGATTTCTCATGCCTCTAAAGCTATTGATGGCAAAGTCCTTTTTACTGACTTCTCATTTTCTTTGCCTCGCTATTCCAGAGTTGGAATAGTCGGAGATAATGGCTGTGGTAAATCGACCTTATTTAAAGCCATTATGGGTAAAACTAGTCTTGATAGTGGCTCTATCACTATTGGTCAGACAGTAAAAATTGGCTATTTATCTCAGGAACTCATGGAAATGGATCCTGAAGATCGAGTCATTGATTTTATTAGTAGGGATGGAGGTAGTATTGATACTTTAGATGGTAAATTATCTCCTAAGCAACTATTAGAGACATTCCTTTTTGATTCCGATAAACAGTATGCTTCTATTAAGACCTTATCAGGTGGAGAGAAAAGAAGATTACAGATATTAAAAGTCTTAAGCAGTAATCCTAATATCTTAATCTTGGATGAACCTACTAATGATTTAGATATCTATACTTTAGAAGTCTTAGAGGAATACTTAGATAACTTCAAAGGACCAGTCTTAGTAGTCTCCCATGACCGTTACTTCTTAGATAAAGTCTGTGATACCCTCTTAGCTTTCGAAAACCAAAAAATCAATAAATATACCTGCTCCGTCTCTGAATACTTAGCTAATCAGACAAAAGGCGAAGACAATAAGAAAGAAGAAAAGACTGTTAGAGTCAGGACTCATCCATCTACTGGAAAAATGAGAGACAGGTTAGCTTATTTAGAAAAGCATACTATCCTTCTTCACAAAGAAATATTTGAGATTGATAAGAAACTTAATACCCCCACTTCTAACTATCAGGAAGTGAATAGATTAGGTGAAGAAAGAAACAGTAAAGCTAAACAAGTCGAAGAAGAAGAAAACGAATACTTAGAGACACTTGATGAATTAGATAAGGCTTTAGAAGAAGAGAAAAAGTAATTAGCAACTTTCTTTAATAAAATAAAGAAAGAATTAAAAAATCCCTGACTGGATAACCAATCAGGGATTTCTTTTTTAGTTAGTTTAGAACTAATTAATATCTGCCGTAACCGCCGCGATCTCCGCCACGGTCATAACCATCATCGGAATCTCTTCCTCTGTCGCTATAGCCACGGTCTTCACCGCGATATCCGCCACGATCAGAATGTCCGTAACCGCCACGATCACCACCGCGATATCCACCGCGATCAGAATGACCATAACCTCCACGTCCACCACCGAAACCTCCACGGCCATGTCCACCACCGAAACCTCCACGTCCGCCCTGAGAAGAGCGAGGCTTTCTTTCGGAAAGCTCGACGTTGACTTCACGATCTCCGACCTTCTTGCCGATAAGACCCTTCATGACATCATCGATGACAGTCTTAGGTAATTCGAAGAAGGAGAACTTATCTCTGATGAATACATCAGTGAAATCAGTGTCCTTGACGGTAGGAACATTATCCATAATGAGCTTCTTGAGGGAGTCATTATCTTCAAAGCCATCAAATTCACCGACATTGATGAAGAATCTCTGAACAGTAGAGTTATCATCAGTGGCAGCAACAGCCTTGGTTTCTTCCTTCTCATCTTCAAGGACCTTGATTAGAGCTAAAGCAACAGTCTCAGCAGTAGCTAAATTCTCGGTCTTGCCATCGTTGATGGCAGCAAGAATAGTATCTAAATCAGCTTTCTTATCTTCCGGCTTGCCCTTGTCGGCAATGCCCTTAACGGCTAAAGTAATTTTGTCTAATTCCATAATTTAATTTTTCTTTCTGAGGTGAAGCCACGTGCTTCATCTTCCTTTATTTAATAGCTTCCCGTACGCTTTTTTAAGAGGACTATCGTTAGTAAGTAAGAACTAAGCTTTTTCTAGTCTTACTAGAGACAATACTTTTAACTAGTGAATAAACCGCATCTCGTCAAACTTTTGGGTCAATCGTCTTTACGTCATGTCCGGGCAGCTATATCAGTTAATCAAGATTCTAAAAACTTTCTGGTCTTTGAACGCTTCATCTTCTTCTCACACTGGTTCTGCCTAAAATCAATGTGATGTAAGTTTCTTTTCTACCTTTGCTTAATAAGGTATGAAGAAGCCTATCTACATCTACTGTCGAGATTTGAATAGGAGCAACTTCCTATTTCAAGTTTCTTCAGCTTTACCTATTTATATAGCTAGTTCCTATAAAGATAAGTTTGAATGTAGTACTGATTGATCATCTCATCTTCTAATATTGATAATAAGGAAGAGAATGAATTCATCTGTTTGTTGCTTTGTGGGTGAGTAAGAAGTTTCTGTTAAGTGAATTTTCTTTGTTAACCCTAACTAGAGCAGGTTAACTAGGACATATAAGGGATAAGTAATAAGTAGGAATAAAGAAGCTAAAAGTCTTTAGGTAACAAGGAATAGACTTAGATATTAGGTTAGGAGTAACGGTAGTCAGTCTATACCTACTATAAAGAGTTCTTTTAGATAAGCCGTATCACTATATCATACTTAACGGAAGATAGCATAACAAATTTTAACTTTTTTGAAAATGTGCCTTATTCACGTGATTTTATGAAGCAAAAATTGATTCAGGATAGTTGACAATAAATGATTTTTTATCTTTGGCTATTAGGAAACCAAAAACATATTTAAAAGGATGACGCTTGGAACTAATCAATTCTCTTTGTTTGAAAGGAAATATTAAAAAACGAAAAGAAAAGGCCTCCCTAAAATTGAAGAAAGCGAATACAATCAGATAGCTTTTAAGAGAGGAACTAATATCACATAGTTATAGTTCTTTAAAAAGAAGACTTTATATCTTATTTTTTAGGAAATTTAAAGAAAACTTCATATTACAAAACCTAAAAATAGTATGTTGAAATCTACTTTCATTTAACTCATTAAAAAAATATATGGTATCGCTTACAACTGACTAAAAAGTTTAAAAAGCTCCGATTTTTAAGGACTTGAAAATTTTAGGGACCAATTATCTATCTTAGAAAAATTAATATAATTCTAAGATAAGTTAATAAAAATATGTACAAATCTAATGCAAGTATTTGCTTATTTTAAACTGCTCTTATAAAATTTGGCTGTAAAAAACATATGCAAGCAATTGATAACGCCAAAAATTATATCGAACTAAATTTGTTGGAATCCGGACGTGAAGTCTGTATTCCTGAGAAGGAAATTGTCTTCTCTCAGAAGACTTATCATCTTTTCCATTATATTGTCTCTGGGAAGGGCGTCTTTGAAATCAACGGAAAACAATATCATCTCCATAAAGGAATGATTTTCTATATTCCTCCTCAAAGTGATGCTAAATATGCTCCAGATAGAGATGATCCTTGGACTTATGAATGGTTAGGCTTTGATGGCTCCACTATCGAGAACTATTTAATTAGAGCTGACATCAGTAAAAACAATCCCATCTTTATTGATAAGGAAGGAACCTTGAGAAAGTACTTCGATGAAATCAACAATGAGCTAAACGATGTCTCCTATCTGAATATCGTCTGCCTGGGTTTAGCTTATGAGCTTTTTGGCCAGATCTTAAAGATGAATGGTGGCATTAATAACGAATTCACTTCTTCTGAATCCTACATTGTTATGGCTAAACAGTTTATTGACAATAACTTTCAGTTTGATGTCAAGGTAGAGGATGCGGCTAACAGCATTGGCATTACTACTAACTATCTTGCCAATATCTTCCAAAAGAGTGTTCATTATTCGCCTAAACAGTATTTGATTAATGTCCGAATGACAAGAGCCAAACTACTCCTTAAAACTGAACTATAAGATTAAGGATGTTGCTAAAAAGGTAGGTTATAAGAATCAGCTTCACTTCTCAAATGAATTCAAGAAATTCTATGGCGTCAGTCCGAAGAACTATGAAAATCAGGAGGAGATAACAAATGAAAAACAAGATCTTAACGTTTAGTTTGATGACAGTCGTTGCTTTCTCTTTATTTAGTTGCAAAAGCAATGCTAGCTCGACTAGCCAAACTACCACTTCGACTTCTAATAGTTCCACTCCAGTTTCATTCACTTATAGTGATAAAACCTATGAGAAATCATATGGAACTAATCCTGATAATACTGATGCCCATGATTATTCCAACATTAAGGTAAAGAAAACTGATAAGGACTTAAGAAGCGATTTTGCTATGGGCGTTGATGGCTCTATGATTAACAAGATCGAAGCTTTAGGTGGTCAGTATTATAACCAGGATTGGAAGAATCAGGATGTCTTCCAGATCTTAAAGGAGAACGGAGTTAACTTCTTCCGTATCCGTTTATGGAATAATCCGGAAAACAAGTTCGGTAAGACATATGGCGGAGGAGAGAACAATATCGATACTGATATTGCTTTAGCTAAGAGAGCCAAAGCAGTCGGAATGAATGTTCTTCTTGATTTCCACTATTCCGATTTCTGGGCTGACCCGAACAATCAGCAGCTTCCTAAGGCTTGGAGAACTCTTGATAAGGAAGATATCCCCAATGCTGTCTATGAATATACCCGTGATAGTCTCCAGTCTTTCAAAGATGCCGGCATAACTATTGATGCTTGCCAGATTGGCAATGAAATTAATAACGGAATGTGTGGAGATTATGGAACTATTGATTGGAATGATACTTCTACTTCCTTTGATTATATTGCCTCAATCCTCTCTGATGGTATCAAGGGAATGAAGGAAATCTTCCCGGATTGCTATTCAGTCATTCATCTTGCTAACGGTTGTAACTCTCAGGAATTTGAAACTTACTTTACTGCTCTTGATGATAGAAAGGTTGATTACGATATCATCGGCGCTTCTTACTATCCTAACTTAAGCGGTGGCTTAGATGAATTAGAAGCTAATCTTAATAATATTACGGCTCTTACTAATAAGCCGGCCATGGTCTGTGAAATCAGCTGGGGCTTTACTGATGAATCCGTTACCGGTGTCACTGCTAATCAATATAATGGCTCAACCTATGAAGATAAGGGCGGCTACTTGACTAGCGAACAGGCTCAGGCTACTTGCATGAGAGATGTCTTAAATATCTTAGCCAATGTCCCTAACAACTTAGGCTTAGGTATGTTCTACTGGGAACCGGCTTGGCTTCCTCTTTCTGGTGCTACCTGGGCTACTAAATACGGACAGTCCTATCAGTATACTGGTGTTGATACTAATGCCACTTCTTATACTGATGGCTTAGCTACTTGGTGTAATCAGGGTCTTTTCTCTTATACCGGTAAAGCTTTAGCTAGTTTACAGGTCTTTAATTTAGCTAAGACTGGTCAAAATGCCGTTGAAGAAAAATCAACTAAGTTAAGAAACTCAACTGTGGATGTCACTCTTAATATTGCGGCCGATGAGACTCTTCCTACTACTGTCTCAGTCGAAACTAACTACGATGCCATTAGGGATGCTTCAGTAACTTGGAATACCGTGAAGCTAGCGAAGTTAATACTATTGGTAAGCATACCGTTACTGGTACTGTTACCTTAGGAGATGGAACCACTTCTTCTGTCACGGCTAATGTCACCACTATCGAAAACTTCGTAGTTGATCCTGGATTCGAAAATCAGGGAGAGACTGATATTGTTAAGACTCCTTGGTACATTGATTCTGTTTCTCCTACTGGCGATAAGGTTGCTAAGCTTGATAGAAAGACAGATACAAGATCTGGTACTACTGATCTTAACTGGTATCATTCCTCTAAAGACTTTACTTTCAAAGTCTGTCAGGATATTACCTTAAATAAGGGAACTTATACTCTTCAGACTTACATCATGGCGGTGGCTCCTACCGATAAGGCACATACTAAGCTGGATGTCTTTATGAATGTTGGTGAGACCACTTATTCGGCTGATATGAAAGATATCATCTCTGGCTGGAATGATGGCTACCATTGTACTAGCGAAGATGAAGAATCAACTTTAATTGATATGGTTATTACTGAAGATAACACTAAAGTCACTATTGGCATTGAAGGTGCTGGTGTTGCCGGTGCCTGGGGCCATAACGATGATTGGTCATTAATCAAAGAAAACGTCTAATTATGCAAGAAAAATTCATTCTTAATTTGATTGACCGCCCTGAGTTAGCTCCTGAGTATGCGGAAAAGCTTACCGGTCAAGGCAAGCAAGAGAATATCGGAGACAAGAAACTCAGTTCCGAATTCTTCGATATCTTCAAGTTTCAGCAGGATACTGCTCATAAGAACGGCTTAAGAACAACCATTCAGATGACTTATGCCTCCATGTTCAATGATGAAGCCATTTCCATGGCTAAGCATGATTATGAAGTCTATGGCGATAAAATTTCCCTCTCATTATTGGGCTTACCTTGTGAGGAGTTTAGAAAGAAGTATAAGACTAAAGACTTCTGTATTTGGATGTTCTCTAAGAAAGACAAGATGAAGATTGTCGATGATGTCTTCGCTATGTTCTATAAGAAGTTTGGCTTCTATCCTGAATCCACTAGCTCTTATTACATTGATGCCTTCACTTTAAGATACATCAAGAAGAAGTATCCCAGTGTCATATGTGCTGTCGCTACTTGCTGGGAAGAAGGTCCTAAAGCTTTCCATACCTGCAATAATTCCTGGTATACCTTCTTAGATGGTGGCCCTTGGGCTCCTTGGTATGCCTCAAAAGAAAACACTCATTGCCCGGCTAGTTCAAAGAAAGATGATGTAGGCATTGTTTGTATCCCTCATTTAAGCCGTGATCTTCAAGCTTGCTTTGATGGTAATGGTAGCAATTTTGGCACTCATCCTCAGAATGTCCTACGTGGAATGATTTATGAAAATGATGAGATTCCATATTTCTACAATCTAGTTGACGAATATCGCCATTTAGGTAAATACAATGATGGCTTCAGTTACAACATGATGTTTGTCGGACCTGGCCGGCTTAATAAATTAGGTCGCTGGGAAGCTCCTTATTCGCTTCTTAAGAAATCTTATGAAGACGGTGTAGCCTACTATGGAAAACTAAAGAAGGAAGGAAAACTCGCTGATATGACGATGAGCGAGTTTGCAAAATTCTTCAAAGCCAATAAAGGCTATAACGACCCCCAGTGTGCTCTTTGGAAAGATATCCTTTATGGTTCGAATAAGGAATGCTTCTGGTACGCTGATCCTTACTTAAGAACCTGTCTTGATTTTAATCAGGGCGGTGCCATGATCGACTTTAGACCCTATGCCGCTAAACTTGACTGGGAAGTCGGCATTGGAACTAAACATATCTATGATGCTAGCTACCCTTATCTCATCCAGGCTAACTATCGAGCTGGCTACTTCACTCACTATGCTGGAGCCGGAACCGTCAAATCAGCCAAGATTGTTTATGGCAAGGAAGAAGTTGATCTTTGCCTTGAAAGAACGATGGCTAAGTATTCTAAAGTTGGAGAAGACACCTTAATCACTGTTGATCCAGTTACGGTTAAATTCTCTGACTTCGAGGTTGTAATTCAGTCTAAATTCCTTTTCAAGAAAGGCAAAGGCCTTATTGAGATATCTCGTAATATTCTCAATGATATCGGTGATAAGAAAATCACAATTGAAGAATACTTCACTGGTGCCTTTGGAACTACTGAATATCAGGAAGATATGTCTAAAATTACTCTCGGCTATAAAAAAGGCTAGGAAGATACCCATATCCGTTTTGCCTATAAATGCCGTGACTTAGCTGCTTCTAAAGTCTCTTCCATTTACGCTAAGATTCCTGATGTTGATACTTTACTTTCAATGGGTGGGGATAACGATTCCTGTCTTGTTACTGAAGGACATGCTTTCTCACCCTGTTACCGCTTAGCTCTAAGAAAGACTTTGTCTAAAGGAGGAATGACCACATGGCTCAAAGTGGAAAAGGCCGATTAAATTACCGTTGCCCTTCTTGCTTTAGACGGGACATCGATATGGATATGTTCTATGACGCCTCCAAGCATGAGTATTACTGCTTAAGATGCGGATATGTTGGAACTGAAGAGGAAGTTATTAAGTTCAACGAAGAGACCAAGGAAAAGTATAAAGATATGAATAAGAGAGTAGTTTCCTTCAATGATGACGATAAGCCTCTTACCTTCAAGGAACACAAAAAAGGAGAATTCTAATGATTCTTGGAATCGATACCTCAACTTACTTTGAGGAAATCAATAACGGAGCCCGCTATTACGGGTTTGATCATCGGGAAGTAGATCCTCTTGATGAATTCGTAAAAAACGGCGTCACCTATCAGAGAATTCGTCTCTGGGTGAATCCTTATTCAGTTGATCATAAGCCTTATTTAGGAGGAACCTGCGATTTAAATAATTTTTTGAATCTTTCCAAGCTCTGCCTTAAGAAAGGCTATCAGATCATTCTTGATTTCCACTATAGCGACTTCTGGTGTGATCCCTCGAAGCAGTTCATTCCTAAAGACTGGGTCAACCTTACTCAGGAGGAATTGATTAGGAAAGTCTATGATTATACCTACAGTGTCTTAACTGTTATCAAACTTGAAGGAATACCTCTCTATGGAATTCAGATTGGCGATGAAATCACTAATGGAATGCTTTGGCCAATTGGAAAGCTTACTGATAATGGAAAAGGGGTTAAAAGAGGTAATTATTCTTCTTTGATTAAACTCCTAAAAAGCGGAATTGAAGCCGCTAGAAAGATCAATCCTCAGTCTAAGATTATTCTTCATCTTGAAAGAAGCTGCGATGAATTGGTCTACAAGGAATTCTTCGATGAGATGAAAGAGAATTCTGTTGATTACGATGTTATCGGTGCTTCTTACTACCCTTACTATCATGGCACC
>ENA-UOOK01001143-UOOK01001143.1-fermentation-metagenome-genome-assembly--contig:-NODE-1143-length-35320-cov-5.364384_pt1 | contig 35320 bp, 27 predicted proteins | sample MGYA00245777_ERZ724023 | MGnify/ENA primary metagenome ERZ724023 (study PRJEB28704, sample SAMN03018312) | fermentation metagenome | biome: anthropogenic terrestrial biome; feature: soil; material...
CGGAGGGGGCGGAACACTGAAATGGTTCCGGCAGGAGTTTGGCGCTTTTGAGGAAGCACAGGGGGAAAAATCGGGCCGAAATGCATTTCAGATCATGGACGAGGAGGCTTCCGCCGTTCCGCCGGGCTCCGAAGGAGTATTGTTCTTGCCTTATATGGCGGGGGAACGGTCTCCCATCTGGGACAAGCATGCAAAGGGAGTGTATTTCGGACTGGACTACAACAAGACCAGAGCTCATATGATCCGGGCCACTCTGGAAGGGTGTGCCTATGCCCTTCTGCACAATCTGAAAACCGCCGAAGAAGCGGGAGTAACGGCCAGCGAGCTGATCGCCATGGGCGGAGCGGCCAACAGCAGGCTGTGGACCCGGATCAAATGCGATGTGACCGGGAAGAGCATAAAGGTTTCGGCTTCCGATACCGCCACCGCATTGGGCGCCGCCATACTGGCCGGAGTGGGCACGGGTGTCTGCCGGGATTTTCAGGCGGCGGTGAACCGGGCCTGCAGAATCACCGGGGTCCTTGAACCGGACCGGAAAGCGCATTTGCGATATCGGAACTATTATGAGATTTATCTTAAGTTGTATGACCGGTTGAAGGATGTTTTTACGGAAAGCACGAAAATCGAGGAAGACGCAGAAAACGAAAGAATCGACGAAAGCGGAAAGAAAGGAATCGATGAAAGCGGAAAGAATTAGAGAAAACGCAGGAAGGAAAAGTTGTAAGATTTTTCAATGGACATTTTGCCTTGAGAGAAAGGAATGGGTATCAGAATGAAAGCTGCGGTGCTGTATGCAAATGATGATCTGAGATACGAGGAATATCCGATGCCCCGGATCCATGACGGGGAGTTGTTGGTGAAGGTAAGGGCAACCGGGATCTGCGGATCGGATGTGCCGAGGGTGCTCCGGAACGGTGCGCACTACTATCCCATCGTATTGGGCCATGAATTTTCCGGGGAAGTCGCGGAAGCCGGAAAGGATGTCAAGAATTTTTCCGTAGGGGACAAGGTTGCGGGAGTGCCTCTGATTCCCTGTTTCCATTGTGACGACTGCCAGAAGGGCAATTATTCCCTCTGCAAGTCTTACAGCTTTATCGGTTCCCGGATCCAGGGGAGCTTTGCCCAATATGTGAAGCTGCCCCAAAGAAACGCCGTGAAATTCGACCCCGCTATCTCTTTTGAGCAAGGCGCCCTGTTTGAACCTTCCACGATCGCCCTGCATGGCCTGAGGCGGGTCAATTTCCACGGAGGGGAGGATACGGCCATATTGGGAGGGGGCACCATCGGGCTCTTTACCGCCCAATGGGCCAGAATATTCGGCGCAAAGCGGGTATTTGTATTTGATATCGACAAGGACCGGCTGGAGCTGGCAAAAAGGCTCGGAGCGGACGTTACAGTCAATACCCTGGAGGACGGCTTCCGGGACAGGGTAACGGAGCTGACGGAAGGGAAAGGTTTCGGCTTTGTAATGGAAACGGCAGGTGCGGTGGCGACCATGAAGCTGGCCTTTGAGCTTGCGGGAAACCGTTCCAGCGTTTGCTTTATCGGTACGCCCTCCGCGGATCTGGTTTTTCCGCCCAGATTGCTGGAGAATATGCACCGCAAGGAGTTTACCCTGACAGGTTCCTGGATGTCCTACAGCGCGCCGTTTCCGGGGGAAGAGTGGGAGTTGACCGCCCATTTCTTTGCCAACGGCGCCCTGAAATATGACGAAAGTCTGATTTTCAAAAAGCTGCCCTTATCGGAAGCGAAGGCAGCATTCGATTCTTATAAGATCCCCGGCACGGTAAAGGGGAAAATTCTGCTGGTGAGCGAGTGATACCGCTGCAAGATACTGATGTGACTGAGGTTAAGGCATATTGATGTAACGGAAGCTAAGGCGTCTTTCGGTATTTTCCGGTAAACAATTTGTTGCAGGCGGAAGAAATGAACAGAAGAAAAATAACAAAGCGGCAGGTGTGGTACAAATGATACTGGCTATCAACATGAATCCCGCTATCGACAAGGTTTATGCAGTGGACGATTATCGGGTGGGCAAAGTTTTCCGCCCCCGGGCCATGACGGCAACGGCGGGAGGAAAGGGACTGAACGTCGCGCGGGTCGCCCATCTGCTGGGGGAGCAGGTAACGGTTACCGGAATGATCGGCGGCAGCACCGGCAGACGGATCGAAGAGGAAGTGCGGAAAGCAGGACTGGACAGCCGGTTTGTTCCCATTGGAGGGGAATCCCGGATCTGCATCAATGTCATGGACGAAAAGAACAGCACTTCCACGGAGATCCTGGAGCCGGGGCCTGTGGTGACCGCGCAAGAAAGCGAGGCGTTTCTGGTCCGTTACGGGGAATTGCTGGAGGAGTGCGATGTGGTTACCGCCTCGGGCAGCCTGCCCAAAGGATTGCCGGCGGATTTTTATGCAATGCTCATCCGGCTGGCAAAGAAGAAAGGGAAAAAGTTCATATTGGATACCAGCGGGGAGTTTTTCCGAAAAGGAATCATGGAAAAGCCATATATGATAAAGCCCAATATGGATGAACTGACGGGAATAGGAATACAGCTAGCGGGAACCGGAGTTGAGCCGACGGGGACCGGAGTAAAACCGGCTGGAATTGGAGTGCAGCCGGCGGGAATCGGAATAAAGCCCGTAGGAATCGGAGTTGAGCCGACGGGGACAGAAGTTCATCTGCCGGGAAACGGACCGCGAAAGACCGGAAATGTGACACAAAAGGGTAAGACGGATAACGAAAACGGGGAAATGCGTATGGGGGACTGCATGGAAGCGGTCAGGTCATTCCGGGCCATGGGCATCGGGCTGCCTGTAGTATCTCTCGGGAAACATGGTTGCATTGCGGCGCTGGAAGACGGAGTCTATCACTTTACCACACCGGATGTCAGGGTGGTCAATACGGTAGGATCCGGTGATTCCTTTGTCGCCGGCTGCGCAGTCGGACTGAGCCGGGGACTGCGTCCTGGGGATATCATCCGGCTCGGCATGGCCTGCGGCACTGCCAATACCCAGTTCTTTAAAACCGGCTGGATCGAAAAGGATATGGTGGAAAAATTCCTGCAGACGGTGGGCTGCACAAAGATCGGATGATTTTCCCATATCATAAGATAGGAAACAGTGAAAAAAGGATGGCGATCGATGGATCTGGAAGAGAGATCCATCGAAGAATTCATTCGGGAGCATAATGCCTTCCGTAAAAAATGTCTGGAAAGCGGTGCGGACTATTTTTAAATCGATCAGGACTATGAAGAGGAGATCCAGAAGGTCTATGAATTCATAGATAAAAAAATAAAAGAAAACAGATGAAAGAAAAAACCAGACTACTCTCTTATATATTCAATGACATCCGCTACTTCACAATCCAATATGCAGCATAATTCATCAAGCGTTTTCGTGGTTATTGCCTTTCCATGCTTCATTCTGTGTAATATGTACGACGAAAAACCATGTTTGTAAATCAACTGATATTCAGTCATATCTTTTGCCTTCAGGGTCGTATAGAATGGCCTGTAGCTGATCATATAATCACCCATAATTAAAATAGCATAAAAAAATGCTTGACTATGCTCAATATATTGAGTATAATAAGAATAAATTTTATCAGTACGATACATAACTCACAAGTAAACTCTATAAAGAATAATGCCGCATTGTGAAAAAATAAAATTATGGTATGTACTGATGTTTATTTTCATAGGAATTACTATTAACAGTAATACAGGCTGTGTTTTTTCGCGCTTAATTATACCTCTATGAGTGGTTCAGGAAGTACAACATTTTTCCAGTTAATTTATGGATACCTAAAAATATATCTGAGGTTTGTAACTGGAAAATTTTCAATCCAAGCCTCACAAAAACTATTATACGAGGAGGAACACCAATGAAAGGTAAAAAGTTTGTTGCTCTGATCACTGTAATTTTTCTGATGGTTGTGGCCATCGGCGGATGCAGTACGCCGTCCGATTCGTCTCCCTCTGCAACAGATCAAGCGACAGCAACACCCGCCGATCAAACAAAAGGTACAACTTCTGAAGAGTTGGCGGAAGGAGGATGGATGACCCCTTACCCTGAACCTGTAACGGTAACGATTGTCAACAACGATGTGACGACTTCGTCGGGTACCCAGTTTCCCGAGGGAGAGGATGTCTACAACAACATGTGGACCAAGGCCTGGAAAAGGGACTTCAACATAGAGGTCAAGACCTTGTGGGTCTCAAGCGATTATACGACGAAACTGAATCTCGCCATAGCGGCGCAGGACCTGCCTGATATATTCTATTGCGATAATGTTCAGTTCCAGCAGCTTGTAGAGGCTGATCTGTTGCAGGATCTGAATGAAGTCTATGAAGAATATGCGTCGCCCAAATTGCGCAAGATGCTTGAGCAGGACGATCCCGATATATTCGCTACGATCCATATCGGCGACAAACTGATGGCAATCCCCAGGCTGCATTATGGCTATGAATGCATGACGTACTTCATGTGGATAAAAAAGAACTGGATGGAAGAAGCCGGCTCACCTGAAATCAAGACGCTGGACCAGTTTGAAGATCTGATGGAAACCTTTATGGAGAAATACGATTCCCCCTATGCTATGCCGCTTTCCAAAAATCTGGAGCAGTTCTTCTATATGGCGCCGACATGGCATGTCTATCCGAAGATCTGGCTCGATGACGGAGCAGGTAAAATCGTCTATGGCTCTACGATGCCGGAAATGAAAAACATGCTGGCAAAGTGGGCCGAGTGGTATAAGGAAGGCATCCTGCGCCCTGATTTTGCGACTCTCGATTTTGATACGATGGAAGCTGACGTTTTGAATGGTGTAGTTGGCGTACAGCCGGGAGAAAATTGGTACAGCTGGACCATTGCCGACACATTGAAGAATACGGGAGAAGGGACCTGGCTGGAGGCATACGACTTACCTTCTGTGGATGATAAACCGGTGAAGTATCCTATTCCATTTCCCAACTCGGTCAATAATGTCGTTACGAAACAATGTGAGCACCCGGAAGTTTTGATCAAGCTGATCGATTACTATGTATATCTTCTCAACGAATCGGTAGCGAACGGAGATAAGAAAATCGAAGAAGTGCTACCGTTCACGGAAAACAACATGCACCATTGCACAGGCCCCTTCAAGGTGGAATTCCGTTCCTATGACGATGTCAAAGAAGTCGTTGCAGCCGTAAAAACAGGCAAGCCTGAATTCTCATCAGGATATGCCTACAACTACTATAACGAGGTTATGAAGTGGTACAACAGCAAAGACCCGACCGCTTTAGGCCGTACGCTTCAGATGGGACAGGAAAGGTCCTCTCTTAATCTTGCCGTGGGCTATGTCGATAGGAATCTTCTTATCAAATCCAAGCTATGGGGAGTGTCTCCCCAAGCCCTGCTCGATTATGGCACCAATCTGGATGAACTTTTGGCAGTAGGATTCACAAAAATTATCATGAACGAGGAACCTGTCGATTACTTTGACCAGCTGATTGAAGAGTGGAAGGCCGCCGGAGGCGAAGAAGTCACAATAGCTGTGAATGAAATGTACGGAGGGAAGTAGTTCAAATCTTCCGGAATAATTCAGTTATCGATTGACCGGTATGGCGGGATGCAGTCTGTTCCATATCTGCATCTCGTTGTTTCGGTCCAAAGGAAATCCGGTTACCTCATATTATGAATCTGTGTTTGAAGGAAGGTTTATCAATTACCAGAAGGATGGTGGTTAAATGAAATCGTTTTCACAAAAATGGAACATGCAATGGCAGTATCATGTTATGCTGATACCGGCTGTGGCACTGGTGTTTATTTTCAGCTATATTCCGATGTACGGACTCATTATTGCCTTTGAAAAATACAATCCTGCAATGGGATTCCATTCTCCCTGGGTTGGGTTTGATAACTTTAAATATTTGTTCAGCCAGCCAAACTTTGTCCAGACCATATGGAATACATTTTATATTGCGTTCTTCAAAATAATTGGCGGTATCATTGTTCCAGTGTTTTTTTCACTTCTGCTTAACGAAGTGTCCAACCGATCCATCAAACGTATTTTCCAGACCATAGTATATATCCCCAATTTTCTCTCTTGGGTTATCATAGCCGGCGTATTTATGGATATATTGTCGAATACCGGTATCCTGAACCAATTCCTTGGCTTTTTTGGGATAGCGCCGATTTCGTTTTTAGGTGAGCCGAAGCTCTTTCCATGGACAATGATTGTGACTGATATATGGAAAACCTTTGGCTTCGGTACGGTTGTCTATTTAGCTTCGCTTACCAGCATAGATCCTGGGCTTTACGAAGCCGCTATTGTTGACGGAGCTGGGAGATGGAAGCAGACTGTTTATATAACAATTCCCTTGTTGATGCCGATTATAACCCTTATGCTTATCCTGTCGCTCGGCAATGTATTGAATGCGGGATTCGATCAGATATACAATCTCTACTCACCAATTGTTTACAAGACGGGCGATATCATAGATACCTATGTCTATCGATTGGGCATTCAGAAGGCGCAGTATGCATTTGGCACAGCTGTAGGAATGTTCAAATCGGTTATATCCGGCGTGCTAATTCTGCTATCCTACTATCTGGCTGACAGGTGTGTGGGATATCGGGTGTTTTAACCTCTTTTTCGTTTCTTTTTACTGGTTTATCGAATATGGAATGAAAAGGCACGTAGTTTCAGCAAGTGCTTTTCGGAAGGAAGGATCATCTTCATGAAATTTAAATCACCGGCACAACATGTTTTTACGGTTTTGAATATCACCTTTCTGGTCTTAACCTGCTTGATTTGCATTTTACCTTTTTGGCATCTGCTGGCGATCTCGTTTAGCAGCGGCTGGGCTGTAAAGGCAAATAAGGTTACTTTTTTCCCGATCGATTTTACCCTGTTTGCATATGGTTTTGCATTTAAGGGCGGAAGATTCCTGTCTGCACTGTGGATCTCTGTCAAGAGAGTTCTGCTGGGCGGGACAATAAATATGATTCTCATTGTGCTGACGGCGTATCCTCTTTCCAGGTCAAAGGCGAAATTTTCCTTCCGCAACATTTACATGATCTATTTCGTCATAACGATGATAGTCAACGGGGGATTGATTCCCACTTATTTGCTTGTTACAAGACTCGGACTGCTCAATAGTTTATGGGCGCTTGTATTGCCGGGTGCGTTGCCGGTATTCAGCATGATTATCCTCATGAATTTTATTCGTGGGCTGCCGGAGGAATTGGAAGAAGCTGCCTTGATTGACGGAGCTACCCCTTTTACGGTATTGTTTCGCGTTATTTTGCCATTGTTGGCGCCATCGCTTGCGACAGTGGGCTTGTTTTCTATAGTCGGCCATTGGAATGACTGGTTCGGCGGACTGATTTACATGCAAAACAATATGCGTTATCCTCTTCAGACATACCTTCAGACGCTGCTGCGTACCTTTGAGCAGATAATTCGTCTCGCCCAGGGCGACTACGCGCAAATCATCCGTATAATGGATGTACGTACCGGACGCGCCGCGCAGTTGTTTTTAGGCGCGCTCCCCATCATGTTGATCTATCCGTTCCTTCAGAAGTATTTTACAACAGGTCTGGTACTGGGCAGCGTAAAAGGGTGAGCATCCTATATTTATCTTATTCAGCAAATAAAGAGAATTAGCAATTTGAGATTAACTATTATCGGGTAAGAGAGGTACAAACTTATGGATAGAATTGCTCTTCAATTGAAAGATGACGTGAAGGAAGCTTATCTGCATTGGGATGCCTTTTGGCATGGAGATATCATTGACCGACCCGTGGTATGTGTTACGTCGCCGATAGACGAACCGACAGCGGATTGGTATGACGACAATTACTATTCGCGGATCCATGCCGATCTTGACAAGCATGTGAAAGGCGTTCTGGGCAATTTCCGCAAGCGGTTTTATGGAGGTGAAGCACTGCCGAAAGCATTTTTGAGTTTTGGCTGCGATGAGATTGCCGCTTTTTGCGGCGGAGAATTATGCTTCAACCCGGATTCACTGAATACGAACTGGTCGGTACCGTTTGTGACCGACTGGGAGGCTGCGTTACCCTTTGTGATTGACGACGACAACCCCCTGTGGCAGAGAATGCTACGCTATATCAGCAAATCAGCGGAAACTTATTATGGCAAAATGTTGATCGATCCCATTGATTTTCATACCAATATGGATCTTCTGATGGCAGCCCGGGGCTCAGGGACGCTATGCATGGATTTGCTGGACTGTCCCGAGGCCATTGACCGAGCTATGGAGAGTACGTTGGAAATATTCCGGAAGGTATGGCGTGAAACCCGCAAAGCCGGCAACGGCACGGTGAGCGAAGGAGCTACATTGCAATGCGATTTCAGCTGTATGATCAGTCCGGCAATGTTTCGCCGATGGGCGTTACCTGTACTGGAGGAAGAAGCGAAGGAGGTCGGTCGGGTAACCTATCATTGGGATGGGATCAACGCGCTGATTCACACCGATGATATTATCGCCTCCCACGGGTTATACTGTATTGCGTTCGTACCTGGGGAAGGCAACGGCACCCATGCGGATTATATCGATTTGTACCAACGGGTCCAATCAGGCGGGAAGGCCATTTCGGTATATGGCCCGCCTGAGATGATAAAACGGATGCATAAGCAATTGAATCCCAGGCTCACTGTTTACCATACGGAAACCTCCAGTCGAAAGGAAGCCGAAGATTTACTGCAGTGGTTTGTTCGCAACACATAAGTTATCTTGATTGAATAAATATTGATTGGAGGAAAATAGGTATGGATCATAGAACGACATTATCGGAAGTGACGAAGTATAATGATTTTTATGCGATGAAACCGGACGCTCCCCTTATCCAGGACGAGTTCGGCTTTTATTGTCTGGACCGATGGATCGGGGAAGGGCATATCACCCGGGATATCAACCTGGCCGAACTGTTCCGGTATGACAAATCGGCAATTGCCGGCCTGCATGGCTTGGGTTGGTGCGAAGCGGCGTTTTATCCGGCATTTGAAGAAGAAGTGCTGGAGGACAGAGGAGATCATGAGGTGATCCGGGACAATGCCGGCAGACACTTGCTCGTTTTCAAAGGAAGACGCAACGGTTTCATGCCGGAATACCTGGATCATCCTGTAAAGGACTTCCTGAGCTGGGAGGAACAATGCAAATGGCGTTTGGATCCTTCCAACAGCGGGCGTTATGAAGGGCTGGAGGAGAAGCTGGCAACCGTTCGGCAGCAGGCACAGGCAGGATATCATGTCACACAGCATGTGATTGGCGGTTATATGTATCTGCGCAGTTTGATCGGGCCTGCAGATTTGCTTTATATGTTTTACGATAACCCCGCATTGATCCATGATTGCATGAAATCCTGGTTTGAACTGGCTGACGCCGTTATTGCCAGACACCAGGCTGTCGTTGCACTGGATGAACTGTATCTGGCAGAGGATATCTGCTATAACCACGGACCCCTCATATCGCCGGAGATGATGCGGGAATTCCTGTTTCCGTATTATCGGCAACTCATCCGTAACGTAAAATCCCGCCAGTCAGGCTCCGGCAAGAAGCTGTTCCTTCAGATCGATACCGACGGCGACGCCAGGACGGTGATCGACATATACCGTGAAATTGGAATGGATTACATGAGCCCATGCGAAGTGGCTTCCGGTTGCGACGTAGTCGCAATCGGCCAAAAGTATCCGGACTTATTGCTCCGAGGCGGATTTGACAAACGGATATTAGCCAAGGGTAAGGAAACCATCGACCGTGAGGTGGATAGAATCATGCCGGTTATGAAGGCCCGGGGCGGCTATATTCCGACATGCGACCACGGTGTCCCGGAAGAAGTAAGCTTTGAGGACTATATGCATTACCGCAGCAGGATTTTGGAATTCTCCAATTAGGATGCAGGAAAGACTCGATGCAAAGCGAATATCGATACAATGAGAATAAAAGGGGGAAAGAAGTTGAAATCGTTTCGTATTCTTCCATCTGAAATTATATATCTCAGAGAACTGGCCAAAAAGCAGCTTGACTATGCATACAGACCGATTATGGAACAGCGGGTTAAGGAATGGATCGCTCATAATCGTTGTCGGGGAAACCGTCCGATGATCATTATAGAGGCCGACTCATTCTGGCCTGACGTCAAACCTGCCCCATTGTGCCGATCGGAAGCTGCTCGTTGGCTGGAAGATCAGCTGCAGCGGAATATTTTCATTTATGAGCAAATCGGAGACGACCATGTAATTCCCGACTTTATAACGGTTCCGCTTCACATTGATTTTGTTCCGTTTGGATTGGAACAACAGCGGCAATATGCTGCAGAAGGCATCGGCTTTCATATTGTTCCTGTCCTCAATGATTTGCCGGATACGATCGAATCTTTCCCGGATTCCAGTTTTACCTGTCATGAAGCGGAAACTCAGGCATTGGTTCGTTTCGCTGATGATACGATAGGCGATATCCTTCCGTCTCGTGTAAAGAATACAATAAATTACTGGACTTTCGGAATTACTCAAATGGTAGTCAACCTGATGGGGATGGAAAATATGTTTGTCGCAATGATGGAAAAACCGAAGGCATTCCATTCCTTGATGCATCGGATTACCGGTGACCTGAAAACATTTCTTCGCTGGCAAGAACGCAAGGGATTGCTGCCGCTGAATAACGGCAACGATTATATGGGCAGTGGCAGTTATTGTTTTACGGACGAACTGCCCCGGCCGGGATTCGATGGGGCAGCCAGAAGCGTGGATACTTGGGGGCATTTGAACAGCCAGGAAAGCGTCGGCATCTCACCCCGGATGTTCGAAGAATTTATTGCTCCGTACTACAAGGAATTGTCCAAAGAATTCGGCCTGTTATACTATGGATGTTGTGAACCTGTGGATCCGTTCTGGGACCATGGGATTGCCAGTTTGAATAATTTGCGCAAGATATCTATTTCCCCCTGGTGCAATGAGCATGCTATGGCAGAACGATTGGCCGGTGGGAATATCATATACTCCCGAAAACCGTCTCCTAACTTGTTGGGTATCAAAGCGAATCTTGATGAAACGGAGTTCAAAAGATCCATTAAGACAACGGTTGATCTGACCCGCGACTGCAAAACCGAGTTCATCTTCCGTGATGTTTATAAACTCCATGGAAATATTGCCAAACTCAAGCAGGCAGTTGATATCGTCAGATATTTATCATCGTGATTTGCTTATGTTGCAATACTATTGACCGATCGAGCCTGGCCGGTCGAACCGCTCTGTCAAGTTACTGCCGAAATATGCTATTGTCTTATAGTCGATGACAGGATATCATCAATAAATAGAGCAAACATACAAAAGTGACTCATACAGTAAAAGGTATGAGCCGCTTTTGCTTCGGTATGTTTGGGATGGTGGTTTCCGCCCTGAGACAAGTACTCTGTGTCTCTTGACACTTACTTCATCTGGTATTTCCGACTTATCTGTTATTCCGCCGCTTTTGCTCTCCGATACAATGCAATCAGGTAATTTCCGTTATCAAAGGCACTCTTTGCCAGTATTTCCTGGATGGCATCCGGTTTTCCGCTGGTATAATTTCCTATTTCCAGGGTCAGATCCCCTTCATAGCCGATATCCGCCAACGTTTTCATTGCCGTCTCCCAATCCACGGTTCCCAGATAAGGAGCATAGTGCATATCGCTGTTGCCGGGATTGTCCTGTACATGGACGGCTTTCAGCCTTTTTCCGATGGCTTTCAACAGGGTTGCCTGATCCCGGTAGGCAAAATTGGCATGGCCGAAATCCCAGCAGATGCCGACAGAGGGATCCTTCCAGGTATCCACAAAATCGATCAGTTCCCAATGGGTAACCGGATAGCGGATGCAGCAATTGTAGATAATCTCATAATTCACCCTCCGTATAGTTTTTTGTATATTCAATCAGGTCTGCCACAGCGCCTTCCATTACATTACCGACCACCAACTGGCACATTGTCTTGATTTCTTCCTTTCCATTCCGGGGGCAGGCGCAAAAGCCGGCCGCCTTCAGCATATCCGCATCGTTATGGCTGTCTCCGATGGCGATGGACCTTCGGGGATCGATACCCAGGATCCGGCACAGCTTTATCAATCCGGATCCTTTGGTAACCTCCTTACCCATCAGATTGTATATTTTGCCGAAGGGTTTAATCGATTGGAATTTCCCGGGATAACACCGCTCCACGTATTCCGCTATTTGTTCGTTGATCTCCTTTTGCGCAAAGAAAACCACCCGCGTCAGAGGCTTTTCAAAGGAATATATGTCCGTAGGCTTTCCTTTCGGGCGGTATTCCTGCACAGATACATCCAGGATATGATGGGGCCTGGCAAGATACATGCTTTTGTCCGTATAAAGCTCGATCCCGACGGTACTGAATTTTTCATAGACCTCACGTGCCAGGGAAATGGCACAGTCCTCCATATAAGTAATGTCGAGGATCTCATTCTTCTGATAATCAAATATCACAGCTCCGTTGCCGAGGACAGCCGGGGCATTGATCCGGAACATCGGAAGAAAGCCCGCTATGGAATCCACCGGCCTTGCGGTGTTGATCGTGAAGAATCCGCCGTTATCCATATGGTACCGGATGGCATCCAGATTCCTTTGGGCAATAAAGCCCCTTTCAAAAAAAGTGGAATCAAAATCGCTTACGATCAGGGTTCCTGAGAATTGTCCGGCAGTTTTCATTGCATATACCTTTCATAAGCTTTTTGTGTTATCTGTACGGCCTCGTCAATATTGAGTTCCTTGATACGATTTACAAAGTTATCAAAATTACTGAGCGGTTCTTCGCCAATAATAAATTTCAACACCATTTCGCTGACATAAGTATCCACATCCGCCATAATCTTTGAACGCGCTTTCGACTCTTCCAGCGTTAATCTCAGCGGAGGCAGTACATATTGTCCGTCCACGTCCTTATCATCCGACCATTTCATCCGGATGTCTATGGATTTCTGGCCTTCCGCCAGAACATTCGGATTGCACTTCATATCGCTATCACATAGCTTTGGAGCCACATGCACTTTCAGGATATGGGATTTGGCTCCCAATGGATACTTGGAATCCTTTAACATATAGTCCGTGAATTTTGGTTCCCCGTTTTCCATAACATAGCTTTTTCCTTCGATACCATAGTTGAAAAGCATGGATCCTTCCCGGGTATAGGCATAATTCAGCCAACGTATCGCTTCTGTTTTATACTCCGTTGCAGCGCTGACAACGGTATCGCTCCCGGAATTCTCCCATTCCGAAACGTAGCAGTGCAGTTTGTCTCCGGGATTCAGCCGCGGGTAAGGAGTGGATACCAGATCGATGTCGCTTCCTGCACGAACATTGACAAATGCCTTGGAAACGGCATCTTCTATGACCGCCGTTCTTCCGCCTATAAACTCCGCCAATACCTTTGCTTCCTTCAGGGATAGAAAATCTTTCGAAATGTAACCGGCGTTATACCATCGATTCATCAATGTAAGGTACTCCCGGAATTCCGGTTGTGTCTGTCCGTATGCGACCTGCTTCCCGTCTTTCAGGTAAAAACCGGCCATGATATTGTAAGCGGCAAGGGAAACCGGCTCGATACCGCTTTTTCTGAGGACATAAGGCGCCACGCCCTCTTTATTCTCCCTGATGTATTTCAGGTAAGCTTCCCAATCCGCAATGGTCCCTGGCTCCTGCATCCCTGCCTCGGCGAGCCAATCCCGCCTGGTCAGGATCCTTTCAAACGGCACTTCCTTCTCCGTTTTGATCCGGAAGAAGGCCAGTATTTTCTCTCCGTCAAAGACGCACTGCCGTTTTATATTCGGTGTGGAGTAGACCAGCTTGTAATAATCCGGCGCATACTTTTGTGCATAGGGTGTCAGATCCAGAAAAACGCCGTCGTCCACCCCTTTTTGAATGCCTCCCTTATAATAATTGGCGCCCTGGATGGTATCCGGTATTTCCCCGGAAGCGATCATGATATTGAACTGCTCCGCTTCCTGCCCGGAAGCCGGATGGATGTATTCCATCTGAATTCCCGTCCGTTTCTCCATTTCCTGATATACTTCGTTTTCCGCATAGGATCGGATGTACTGCGAAGCTCCGTCGATGACGGATGCTTCGATCAGGCTGGGATCGATTCGGCTGAGCGTTGCAAGGTATATAATGCTGCCCCATCCTACATGCTGCCAAATGCCGCTGGAAACGAAAATGGTCCGGAACATGTCTTTTCGTGCCAGTAGAATGGAGCGCTCTCCGCCAAGCAATACGATCACGTCATTGATCAGGCCGTTGAGCTGGGTAAAATCCACAATAATGCCGCAAATCACGACCAGCGAAATAAAGTGCGGCATGTAGCTGATCGTCTGAATCGTCTTCTTGTAAAGACTGCATCTGATTTCATTGATCAAAAGCGCAAGTATGATGGGCGCCGGAAATTCAAAAAGTATTTCATACAGATTGATGAGGATCGTGTTTTTGATTACCCTTGACGCATAGGCGCTGCTGAGGAAATCGGCAAAATGCCTCAATCCGACCCAATCGCTCCCGAAAAAGCCTTTGGCAGGGCTGAAATCCTGAAATGCGATGACGACTCCGCCCAGGGGGATATACTCAAACAGGATGTAATACAGGACAATGGGCAGTGCCATAAGATAAACATACTTGTTCATCCTGAAATCTTTTCGGACCCTTTTTGAAAACAGTGGTTTCTTGTCAGCTTACTGTGTCAGATTATGCATTTGTTTCCCCATCCGATTTCCGAAGTCTGCTGTTTCGCTGATTTGAAACAATGTTCCTTTTCCGTAACGACGGATATTCGGACACCATCCGTTGCAATCAGAATATTGCCGTCCAGTCCCGGCATGAAGACTTCGCCATGGGTCATGGCTTTTATTCTGTTATAGGTTGGTTCATCATATATCCTGTCGCTCGGAATGACCGAAATGTCCGGAGAAACCGTATGCAGGAACAACTCCGATGAGGAGGTTTTCGCTCCGTGATGCGGTATCTTCAGAATATCTGCATGCAGCCTGCTGCTATGGAGTTTTTCCAAGTCGATTTCCTTTTCCTCCGTTATATCACCGGTTATCAGCATCGATACTTTCCCATAGGTGAGCTTTAAAACAAGGGAAAGGTTGTTCACCCAACGGCCCCCTACTTCCTCTAAGGATACCATCGATGCCGGCACCTCTTCCTTCAAGGGATTCAGTACCTCTGTCATGCAGTCTTCGCCGAAAGCAAAGGAATCGCCGTCCCTCAGTATCTTTGGTACAATCCTGTGGGTGTGCAGGGCGGTCAGAAAGTTCAGGGCGGCTTCCGCATCGATTGGGACATTGGGCATGAAAACTTCTCCGATCTTCATCTCTTCGATAATCTCCGGGAATCCTCCCACATGGTCGATATGCAGGTGCATCGCGACCAGATAATCAACGGACCGGATTCCCATACTTTTCAGGTAGCTGTACACAGTGGGCCTGGCCGTTGTTCTTCCTCCGTTGATCAACATGATCTTTCCTTCCGAAGAACGGATCAATATCGCATCTCCTGCTTTTTTATCGTCTTGTCTGTCAAAAAACACCATCACAAGTCCGGAATACTTTGCTATATTATAATGGAAGAGTTTTTCATCCGCTTTTTCCTCATTCTGCTGAATATCCGATATCCGGGGTTCTGAATCCATGAGCCGTTCCGTCCTTTCCTATATCGTCGTATGCTTTGATTCTGGTGTAACAAGTCATATTGCTGCAAAATCATACCTTACAACTCAGCAAGAATGATTTCCACATTTTTGCCTTCCAATTCTGTTTGAAAAGGCTTGGAGATGCTGTCGGTAACAATCAGATTCAATTGATCCACCGTTGCCGCCGCGGAAAAGCCCCGTTTGTTGAACTTACTGCTGTCTGCAACAAGAATTACTTTCTCGCTTCTTTCTATCACTTTCTTTTTCAGTTCAATCGAGTTAAGGTTATAATAGGTAATAAATCCATCCGGAGTAATTCCTCCCGTACCTATAAAGGCCTTGGTGAAATACATGTCACAGACATTTCTTTCAGACAGTGGGCCTACAACGGAAAAGGTTTCATTTCGCAACGAACCGCCCAGAAGGATGGAATGAATCCCAGACCTTTGGATCAGCTCAAGTGCTACAAGAAGGCTATTGGTAACTGCCGTGATCTCCAGATCTTTCTTCAGACTCTTGACAACCTCCAGTACCGTGATGCCTGCGTCAAAGAACACACTGTCTCCTGCCTGGATCAGTTCAGCTGCTCTTTCCCCGATAGCCCTTTTTTCTGCTTTATGCTTTTCTGTCCGGGATTCCATGGAAATGGATTGAAGCTGACCGGCTGAAATGACTCCGCCATGGCTTCTCATAAGTACCTTTTCTTCCTCCAGGAACTTGGCATCCCTTCTTATGGTTGATTCGGATACGTTATATCTTTTGGCCAGTTCGGTGAAAGTAATATACCCCTCTTTCTTCACGAGTTCCCCTATGCTTTTGATCCTTGCCAATGATAGAATAATTAACACCTCCTGAGAGATTTCACATGGAATTCACTATAAATCTCATAGTAAAGCCGTTTCATAGTTTTTCATAAAACGTCATATAATGAAAATCTTTATCATTATATGAGTCAATATAGCAAATATTGTGATTGGTTTCATTAACTCGAGGTTAAAAACAGGTTAAACAGACATTAAGGATTTGAAAATCAGGTATTAACAAAGTATTAACCATTCCCTCAAGAGGAATTTACAAACATTCTTTATGATAATAAAGAAATTCAAAAAGTTCTATCCGTTCGTACAAAAGTACTTTGTCAAGGGGGTCATGCTGGGTTCCCTGAAAAATAACAATGTGGAGGATAAGAATAAAATGAATCATCTAATGGGAGTAAGCAGCGGTCCTCTTATAGGGCTTGATCTCATCGGTTAAACCTACGAGGTAATCTATGCTTGTATTATAGAATTTTGCCAGTTTGACAAGTGTAAAGCTTGGAATGTCAAGAAGACCGCTCTCATAGCGTGAATATGTCGCTTGACTGATATTCAATAGTTTTGCCATTTGTTCTTGATTTAGATCTTTATCTTCTCTTAAATTTCTTATTCTGGAATACATAAAATCACCTCATAAGAATTTTACGTTATGCGAATATTGCATATTGACTTTTATGCAATATTCGCATATAATGAAAATTGGCATAAAACATGTACCAAAGCTTGTTCGCATATAAATTACTGTATCTGTTACTGTTGTTTTTATGCTTGAGTACATGTTTTCAATGAGAAAGATGCAGGACGTGGAAATAGGCGCAGTATAGGCCTAACAATTACCGGTTCAACGAAATAGGGTATTTGGGATTGGAACAAAAATATGATCCATGGGCCCATCTATCAAAATTCAGATCAATATCGAGGTGATAAAAATGGAAAACAAAAGATTTTTCAGATTATAGAAAATAGGTAAACTGCTCAAAAACTTAATTTTAAGGGGGAATTATTTCAATGAAAGGTAAAAAGTTTGTCACTTTACTCACCACAATTCTCTTGCTGATCTCTGTCTTGATTCTGCCAATGGGCTGCAGCTCTGGCGGGGAAAAAGATGCGTCCGGCAAATCCTCTTCCGGCAAACCGAAAGAGGAGACAAATACTTCCAAATCTTCCGATGGGGAGAAGATGCCGGAGGAAGGTCCGGATACCAACAATGGCCGGCCTTACAATCTGAGCCCTGTTAAGTATGACAAACGCGCGGATAAATATTTGTACGGCATCAATGCCACCAGTCTTCCCATCGTGGAGGAGCCGGTAACCCTGACGGTCTGGAGAGGATTGAATTCCACGGTGATGCAGGGATGGGATGAATGCGAGGCTTTCAAGGAGCTGGAAAAGCGTACAAATGTAAAAATCAAGTGGATTTATCCTCCAGTGGGACAGGAAACCGATAATTATAATCTGAAGGTTTCTTCCCTGGATCTGCCGGACGTCTTTGTAACGCCTCCCGGCTACACCGGCGGGTACCATAAAGCCGTGGAGGACGGCATTTACCTGGAGCTCACCGAATACTATGACAAAGGGCTGATGCCGAACATCAAATGGCTGCGGGAGAATAATGAGGACATTGACCGTGACATTGTGGATGATGACGGCAAGATGTTTTTCTTTCCTATGATCGATATCGTTCCAACGGACCCCTGGAGCGGCCTTTGGGTCCGCGAGGACTGGATAAAGGAACTGGGTCTGGAACTGCCAAAAACCATTGAGGACTGGGATGCCATGCTCCGGGCCATGAAGAAAGCAAAGGGAATTGCTCCCCTGGGACTGAAGATCAATGATTCCTATGGGGTATCCAATAACTATGCCTTTGCAGCTTCCTATGATACCGGATATGATTTCATCAACAAGAATGGTAAAGTCGCTTATGGGCCTCTGGAGCCGGGATATAAGGACTTTCTGATGCTCCTGAACAAATGGTACAAGGACGGGCTGCTCGATCCCGATTTTACCACCCGCGACGGGGATTCCTACAATGCCAATCTGGCAAACGGGCAGTATGGCGCCTGCGGGCTGAACTATGGGGAAATGGGGCAAGCCAAGCTGAGTGGAACGCAGCAGGATCCCAACTATAAACTGACGCCGGTGGCGATGCCCACTTCCTATGATGGACAGGAAATTCATCTGCATCAGGACAATGCAACGGTTCGTGGGGATCGTACTTTCTTTACCACCCAGCTGGCGGAAGACGGCCTGGATGAAGTTGCTGTCAAATGGCAGGACTATTGGTACAGCCAGGATGGCGGGGATCTATGCTCCTACGGACCCGAGGGAGTTTCCTATGAATGGGATGACAATGGAGAAGTAAAATGGATCTATCCCCGGCTTAAAAACGACGAAGGATTGGATTTCTGGACATTGTATCCCTTGTTTAAGCTGCATAACTGGGGTTATTTACGGAATTCCGCTGCCTATGAATTTGAGCCGGAAGTGTTCGAAAGTATCAAGGTATGGGACAGTCAGGATTCCAGCTGGCTGATTCCGGATAATATCAGCCAGACGCCGGAGGAAGAAAAGGAACTGGCCGGAATTATGACGGAAATCAATACGTTTCGGGATGAAATGACATTGAAGTTCATTACGGGACAGGAACCGCTGGATCATTTTGACAGATTTGTGGAGACCGTCAAAGGCATGGATATTGACCGCGCCATTAGGCTGAAACAGGATGCGCTGGACCGCTATCTGGCACGTTGAGGAACCGTACACCTGTGATTGGCAGTATGTCTGTGAATGAAGGGACGGGCATGATGCGGGATTGTTTTCCCGCATGGTGCCCTCCTTATACCCGTTGAAAGGGGGACCAGGATATGAAAACATCGAACGCAGGAACGGAAAGGGCAATTGCCTCATCAAATGACAGCTGGCGTGCCATGGTGGTCCGGGACTGGCACCGATTCTGGCCGGTATACCTGATGATCCTTCCGGTATTGGCTTTTTACATTCTATGGTGTTATGGACCCATGTATGGGATATTGCTGGCTTTTAAAGACTATGCACCCCGAAAGGGAATAATCGGCAGCTCCTGGGCCGGTATCAGGTATTTTGTGGAGTTTTTCAAAAGCCCTTATGCGTTCCGGGTGGTCCGCAATACAATTATGATCAACTTCTGGAATCTGGTGATCGGATTTCCGCTGCCCATTGTTTTTGCCTTGCTGCTCAATGAGGTGCGGAGTACCGGATACAAAAGGACCGTGCAGACCATCACTTATATGCCTCACTTTATTTCCACGGTGATCCTGTGCGGGATGCTGATCGATTTTACCGCGTCCGACGGCATCTTTGGTGTGATAACCAAAATGATGGGAGGAAATCCGACGAATTTGCTTTCCAGGCCGGAATACTTCCGTCCCATTTATGTTGGTTCGGATGTTTGGCAGAAGCTGGGGTGGGATAGTATCATATTCTTATCTGCTTTAACGTCCATTAATCCAGAACTGTATGAAGCAGCAACTATTGATGGATGCGGAGCATTCAAAAGGGCAGTTCATGTGAGCATTCCCGGCATTTTGCCCACTATGGCCATTCTTTTGATTCTCCGCGTTGGATCCATGATGAGTCTGGGATTTGAAAAAATCATTTTGCTGTACAATGGCCTGACATATGAAACCGCGGACGTTATTTCAAGTTATGTTTATCGTAAGGGGATTGAGGAAAACAACTTCAGTTTTTCCACTGCGGTGGGGCTGTTCAATTCTGTCATCAATTGTATTTTGGTCATTGGCGCCAACCGTATCAGTGCCAGACTTACGGAAACCAGTCTCTGGTAAAGGAGGGATATCTGTGATCAAACAAACCGCCGGAGAAAAAATTTTCTCTGTTTTCAACTATCTTTTGCTGTTCGTCGTCTGCGTGATCTGTCTGTATCCCCTCTGGCATGTTGCAATGGCATCGGTCAGCGATCCGGTACAGGTTTACAGCCATCGGGGATTTTATCTTTGGCCGCTGGGAAAGCTCAATTTACAGGGATATAAGCTGGTGATGCAAAATCCCAATATTTCATCCGGATTTCTGAATACCCTGTTCTATGTCGGAGTGGGTACTGCTCTCAGTATGTTCCTGACCATTCTGGGAGCCTATGCCTTATCCCGCAAAGGTCCATACTGGAACAAACTGATTATGAAGCTCATCATCGTTACCATGTATTTTCAGGGAGGACTGATTCCCTTTTATCTGTTGGTAAAGAACCTTCACATGCTGGATACCCGTATGTCCATCATCCTGCCCATCGCAGTCAACACCTGGAATCTGATTGTCATGCGTACTGCCTTTGCTGCCGTGCCGGTGAGCATTGTGGAGTCTGCAAAACTGGATGGTGCCAGTGACTGGCGGACCTGCTGGGTCATTATGGTGCCCATGGCACAGGCAACCGTGGCTGTCATCACCCTGTTTTATGCGGTAGGTCTGTGGAATCAATGGTTCAATCCATCCCTTTTTATTTCCAGCAAATCAAAATATCCCCTGCAGCTGCTGCTGCGCGAAATCCTGATCAAGAATGATACCAAAAGTATGACGCAGCTCGGCACCGTGGGGCAGACCCAGCAGGAAAGCTACCGTTTGCTGGTGAAATACTGTACCATCATGGTCGCCACCATCCCGATACTGGTGGTATATCCATTCCTGCAGCGCTATTTCGTTCAGGGAATCATGATCGGAAGCGTTAAAGGATGAGGAATATCCGTTTGATACGGAATTTTTATGGGATGGATGCACTTTATAAAACGAATAGACGAAAGGAAGGACTGGAATTATGAAACGAATTCCCCTGAATTTTGACTGGAAGCGTGCTGTTACCGAAAAGGAAGGCTGGGCACAGAATGACTTCGTGCCTGTGGACCTCCCGGATGATTTCATTCTTTCGCTGCACCGCACGCCGGACAGCCCCGGCAGGGCATCCATGGGCTTTTTCCCGGGCGGAAAGGCTGTTTACAAAAAGGACTTTGTGCTGCCGGAGGACAGCCGGGGCAGGACTGTGCTGATCGGCTTCGATGGTGCCTATATGAATGCTGAAGTGACGTTGAACCGTCAGAAGTTGTTTCATCACCCTTACGGGTATACTGCATTTTTTGTGGATTTGACAAAAAATCTGCGGGAGCCGGGTAAGAAAAACTATCTGAAAGTCGGGACCCAGTGCCGGCTTCCGGGCACCCGCTGGTACAGCGGCGGCGGATTGTTCCGGGATGTCAGCCTGTATTTCGGCGGCAGGGCTTTTATTCATCCGTGGGAGGTTTTTATCACGGCCCCAAAGGTTCATCAGGACGAGGCAACGGTCCATGCTTCCATTTCGGTTACCAATACGGACTGCAGCATGGATGCCGGACTGCATGTTCATATATTTGATGAAAAAGGGACCGGGGTTGCCGCAGGGGAAAAGGTGGTTTCACTGGCGGAAAAGGCAGACACCCATGCGGATATGGATCTGACTGTTCCGAACCCGAATCTGTGGGATGTGGGCCATCCGAACCGGTATATCATGAAGATCAGCATTTCAGCAGGCGGGGAAGAGCTCGATGCCTTTGAAGGCTGGTTTGGGATCCGCAGGATCGAAATCGATGCAAAGGACGGTTTTCGGTTAAATGGCCGGAAAATGAAGCTGCGGGGCGGGTGCATTCATCATGACAATACCCTGCTTGGCTCCCGTGCTTATCCCCGTGCGGAGGAGCGCAAGATTCAGCTTCTGAAGGATGCCGGCTACAATGCAGTCCGCACGGCGCATAATCCACCATCCACAGCACTGCTGGACGCCTGCGACCGCCTGGGCATGCTGGTGCTGGATGAAAGCTTCGATATGTGGACCATGGGCAAGAATCCGCTGGATTATCATCTTTACTTTGAGCAATGGTGGAAATACGACACCACTTCCATGGTAAAGCGGGACCGGAACCATCCGTCGGTTTACTGCTGGTCCATCGGCAATGAGATCCCGGAAATTACGGGCAAAAGCAACGGCGCCCTCTGGGCAAAAAGGCAGGCGGATCTGGTCCGCTCCCTGGATCCAACCCGCCCGGTCACTTCTGCCATTCATGGTGCCTGGGATATCTCGCTGGATATCCTGGAAGAAAGACCGCCCATTGAAATAGACAGACGTGAAGTTCTGAAACGGCTTTCCGGGCAGGGGAAGCCCGATTTTGATCCAAATGCAGAGGATCCGTGGGGAGATCAGACGAAGGCAGCTGCCGATACGCTGGATATAGTAGGTTACAATTATCTTTATCCCCGTTATGAAAGCGATGGAAAGAAGTTTCCCGGCCGTGTGATACAGGCTACGGAAACCACTGCGTTTGATACCTATGACTTCTGGAAAGCCGTGGAAGAAAACGACCATGTGATCGGGGACTTCATCTGGACGGCATATGACAATTTGGGGGAAGCCGGTGCGGGACGTGTCATATGGGATCTCAATGAGCCTTTGGAAGGACTGGTGGGACAGTATCCCTGGCTCAGCTGCTATCAGGGGGACTTTGATCTGGATGGCAATCGTAGGCCCCAGTCCTATTTTCGTAAGATCATGTGGCATCTTGATGACGGCGTCCATCTATTCACGACACATCCTTCCCATACAGGGAAGCCATGCTACGGCATGGGCTGGCAATGGGCGGACGTGAAGAGGAACTGGACATTTGATGCGCAGTATATCGGCAAGCCAGTGAAGGCGGAGGCCTATGCCGACTGTGATGAGGTGGAATTCCTGGTAAACGGAAAAAGCTTTGGAAGGACAAAGGTGGAAAAGCTCAAAGCTTTTATGGAAGTGCCGTATACGCCGGGCAAACTGGCAGCAGTGGCCTGGAAGGACGGCAGGGCAATCGCGGGGGATGAAATCGAAACGGCGGGTCCCGCTGCTGAAATCCGGTTGACAGCGGACCGGGAAATTCTCCGTGCAGATGGAATGGATCTCTGTTTTATCAAAGCGGAACTTCTGGATGACAATGGGGTATTGGCTGTTTCCCGGCCTTTTGAGCTTACTGCATCCGTATCCGGTGCCGGCAGGCTGGCGGGCTTTGGCTCGGGCAACCCAAAAACAACGGAGGATTACGGCACCGGCAGGCGCCGGACTTTTGACGGCAGGGCTTTGCTGGCAGTCCGTGCGGACCGGACTCCCGGCGATATTCACATAGCAGTGGTATCCGATACCCTTCCTGCTGCGCAGATATCCATCCGGGCGAATTCCTGTTAGGCTCTTTTGGTTAAATTCCTGCGAAACAAATTTTTGTGATTAAATGGCAATGTATCTTCCAGCCTTTATGGAGATACATTGCCGCTTTCTTTGAACAATTATAGGATTCCCTTCCAATTCATCCGACCATTCATGCGGCTGTTTATCCAGCTGTATCTTGCTCTGCATTCAGTGCATGTCTGCTGTTTCTTCTATCCCCTGTGTTTTCTGCAATGTTACAGACTGCGATGTATAATCCCTATGTATTATACCAATAATTCAGGTAGATGGTATATATGGATGGTAATCATAAGGGGAGGTGAGCTTGTGACAACAAATACATCCCGGTGCAGACTGCTGCAACGCTTGTTTCAGGAAGAGATCATTGAAGTGATAAAACTGCAGGATTCCGGCATTTACGGACTGGCCGGACCGGCATGGACTGTGAAAACGGTCTCCGGAGAATCTGTGGTGCTCACGCCCGGGTTCGGGCAGGAGCCGGAGCCTGAATTCCGGAAGGGATGCAGGCAGTTGTTCGGCAGGGACCCTGAAGGTATGTCGTGTTATGAAAAAAATCTGGAATTGTTGAGTACGATTTCGGATATTCCTGTGCCGAAAATTCAATCGAAAAGGGAGTTGGGCGGCAAGGAATATCTGATTGTGGAGAAAATGAGGGGAAAGGCAATGAAATCCTTTGCGGATCAGCCGGAGGAACTTCTTGTTTCGTTTGGTATCTGGCTGGCGAAGGTGCATCGCAGCCGCACCAATTTTTTCGGAAACCTGGCGAAAACGAAGACAGAGTCGAAAGCTCGGTTTCATGAGAATCTGGCAGAAGTCATCCGGACAATGACGGAGCCGTATCCTGCGGATAGTGCGGTTCGGAAAATGTCCGGTGAAATCCTGGAGGAGCTTGGCTCCCTGCCGGTCCCGGAATGGTTTTGTCCCATTCTTCCAGGGATGAGTCCTTCCCTGTTCCTGTCCGGGCAAGGGAAAATTACCGCCTTTATAGGCAGCGGGGCTTATGTGGCAGGTCCGAGGGTGCTGGACTTCATCAGCCTGGAATATCTTCTCGACTCAAAATCCGTCATACCCTTTCTGAAAGGATACCGTTCCATTCTGGAAGTTCCGCCTCTGTCCGCTTACCGGAAAGTTTATCGTTATTTCTGCTTTTTGCTGGGCATACCGCAATCCGGATGCCTGCAGAAGGAATGCTCCTCCCTGTGCATTTCCCATGCTGATCCGGATACATGGCTGGCCCAGCCGGAACTGTTTGAACCGCCTTCCTGCCGGGAGGATACGTGGTCTCCATATTTTGGCGCGTACTACGATTACGATACGTACTTCAATCCGGACCATTGGCAGGCTTCCGGTTCGCAGGCGGTATGTAATATTTGGTAATTGAAACGCAAACCGTCTGATTCCCGGTAATTCATTGCCGGGATACAGGCGGCTTTTTTGATGAATTCCGGGTTTGTCAAACTTTTCAGCCTTCCTGATGGAATTTCATGAATTTTGTTGTGCCAATATAGATAATATATGGTATTATCACATTGGACCTTGTACTATAAAAGCAACAGATATATGGAAAGGACAGAAGGGCGAAAGGAGTATGGCATTATGGGCATTACGCGAATGAAGTGCAACCGGATCAGCAATCCTCTGGGGTTCCATCTGGGGCAGCCTCGTCTGAGCTGGGTCACGGAGGCTCCGGGTGCAAAGTTTCAGACGGCCGCAAGGGTACAGGTGGCGGCGGAGGAAGACTTCAGGCAGATATTGTATGACAGCGGAAAACGGGATGATATTGACAGCCTGGGATTCTGGCTCCCGCTGGAACTGAAGCCCCGCACAAGGTATTACTGGCGGGTCACCGTTTGGACGGATCAGCAGGAGGAAATACAAAGTCCGCCTGCCTGGTTTGAAACATCCAAAATGGAGGAACCCTGGACAGCAGACTGGATTACTCCGGACTGGGAGGAGAAAAACATTCACCCCTTGCTGCGGAAGACCTTTTCCCTGGATGGGGAAGTGGCTTCTGCCCGGGCATATGTATGCGGCCTGGGTCTGTATGAGCTCGAACTGAACGGTCAGAAGGCGGGAAGGGAATATCTGACGCCTGACTGCAATGCCTATGACAAATGGATGCAGTATCAGACCTATGATGTAACATCTTTGCTGCATCCCGGTGAAAACGCAATGGGCGCTATGCCGGGCAATGGCTGGTATAAAGGGCGTTTTGGCTTTCAGGACAACCAGGGCAATATTTATGGGGATACCATGGCTCTGATCTGTGAGCTGATCGTGTCCTACAGGGATGGAAGGTCCGTGACGATTGAAACGGATGAAAGCTGGAAGGCCGCACCCGGACCGGTGCAGGAAAGCAGCATCTATGACGGGGAAGTCTATGATTCCAACAGGCAGATTGCCGGTTGGTCCGAAGCCGGATTGGATGACGGCAGCTGGTCCGGCACCCGCTTCCTGAATATCGGTAAAGACCGGCTGGAAGCGCGGCGAAGCCTTCCGGTACATGTCATGAACGAGCTCCGGCCGGTTCAGGTGATCCGGACACCGAAAGGGGAGACGGTACTGGACATGGGGCAGAACATGGTGGGATGGATGCAGATGAAGGTGAATGCCCCGAAGGATACGGAGATTGTTCTCATGCATGGGGAAGAGCTGCAGGATGGAAACTTTTCCAGAGAAAATCTTCGTACGGCAAAGGCAGAGTTTCACTATATTTCTGATGGACGTCCTGCAGTGGTCCGGCCCCACTTTACTTTTTACGGCTTCCGTTATGTGAAAGTGGAAGGCTGGCCGGGAGAGATTCATCCGGAGGATTTTACCGGATGTGTCCTGCATTCCGATATGGAACGCATCGGCGAAATTGAGACCTCCGATCCCCTTGTCAACCGGCTGTTTCTGAATGCCCTGTGGGGACAGAAGGGGAACTTTCTGGATGTCCCGACGGACTGCCCCCAGAGGGATGAGCGGATGGGATGGACAGGGGACGCGGATGTCTTTTCCGGTACCGCCTGCTTCAATATGGATACCGATGCCTTTTATCACAAATATCTGTATGATCTGGCTCTGGAGCAGAAAGCGGACAATGGAGCAGTGGCCCATGTGGTGCCGAAGACCTGCGTGGGCGGTACGGGATCTTCCGTATGGGGGGATGCTGCCACGGTGATTCCCTGGAATGTATATCTGCATTATGGAGACAAGGCCATACTGGAACAGCAGCTGGAGAGCATGAAGTCCTGGGTGGATTATATCCACAGGCAGGATGACGGCAGCCATTTGTGGAATACCGGCTTTCATTACGGAGACTGGCTGGCATTGGACGGCCCAGGCGAGTATAATCCCAGAGGCGGAACGGCGGAAGACTACATAGCAACAGCTTATTATGCCTATTCCGCGGAATTGGTTGCCAGGGCAGCCCGTGTACTGGGGAAGAAGGACATGGCCAGGGAATATCAGACATTGTCCGATGAAGTGAAGGAAGGATTCCAAAAGGAATTCCTGACTCCCAATGGAAGGCTGGCAGTGGATACGCAAACCGCCTATGTGTTGGCTCTTTACATGGATCTGATTCCGGAAAAGTTCCGCAAACGGGCTGCTTCTACTCTGGAGAGGAAATTAAAGGAAAACAATTATCATTTGAAGACCGGCTTTGTGGGGACCCCTCTCCTGTGCCGGGTATTATCGGAAAATGGATACAACGATACGGCTTATCGCCTGCTTTTGAATGAGGATTTTCCAGGCTGGCTGTATGAAGTGAAGATGGGAGCCACGACCATCTGGGAGAGGTGGAATTCCCTGCTGCCCGACGGCCGATTCGGCGAGCTGGGGATGAACTCCCTGAATCATTATGCCTACGGATCCATTGTGGAGTGGATGTATCGGAATATGTGCGGAATCAATCCGGTGGAGGATTGCCCCGGTTTCCGTAAGGCTAAACTGGCACCCCGGCCAAATGGGCGGCTCAAATGGGCAAGAGCGATCTTGGATTCGGCAGCGGGCCGTTATGAGAGCAGCTGGCGGATCGAAGAGGACGGGCTGCATTATGCATTCACCATACCTTTTGATGCGGTGGCCGAGGTGGATCTGCCCGATGCGGTAGTCGAAGGAGTTACCGTAAACGGAAAGCCCCTGGCAGATACCGGTTCGGATGCGCTGCAGGAAATTGATGGTGTAGTATTTACCCTGACGGCCGGCCATTATGAAATACATTATGTTCCGACTGTGGAATACAATGCGGCTGAGGCTGAGAAAGAGGAAACGAAGAAGTAACGACACAACCAGGAAGGGACCCTGACGCCCTCAGAATTGACAAAGAAACAAAAGCGGCTCATGCTTTCATCGTATGGGCCGCTTTTTTGGTGATTCAGGAGTCTGCTTTCAATATTTCGAGATTCACTGCAGCTTTTTGATGTCATCTTCCGAAAGGTCGGTGGCCTTAGCAATGGTTTCTATCGGTACACCCAATGTCAGAAGATTTCTGGCTGTCTCCTGCATTTTCTCTCGCACTGCTCCGTTTATCCTGGACACCATATCCCTGCGGGCTTTTTCCCGCTCCTCGTACAGAAGGCGTGTCCGTTCATCCTGACTGAGCTCCTTCAATATGCCTACCGCCTTTTTGATATGTGGATTTCTCTCCTCCAGCATGGACAAGTCCTCCTTTCGTTCCGATTTCAAAAACATCATCCAATTCCAAAGTTCCGTATTGTCATGTTCCGCCGGCAACTTGGGAAGCTCCAGTACATCGACTTCCAGAAGATCCGTGAACTGCGAACCAGTCTCTGAGTCATAGAGCCGGTATCGATTGTGATACCGTTCATTTTCCGGTATCAGCCGGTAGTCGGTGATGACGATGCTGATCACGCGTTTGATTGCTTCGTACTCCTCGCCCTTTCCAATCTGCTCCGTAACCATTTTTGCGGTATAAAAAATGATGCGTTCCCTCATCTGGGGGACGTTGGATACCTGCACCTCGACATCAATGACCTTTCCGCTCTTTGTGTGTATCTTTACATCCAGTATGCCCGACTTATCATCGTTGAAATCCTGTTTCAGATGCGGATCCATAATGGTCAGCTGTTCGTATTCATCCTCCGGCAGATCCAGTACCGCCTGTAGAAACGCGGTAAGGATATCCATGTTTCGTGAAAAGATCAGTTTAAAGATCAAATCCGACCGGGGGGAAAGCAGTCCGTCTTCCATAATGTCATCACCCCTCAAGCTGATTATACCATATTTCATCCTGTTTCACACCACATTTTTTATTTGTTATTTGTTGTAATTTATATTGGTAATTTTATTGACCATTTTGCCATTTCGATCTCCGGCAGATATTAATTTATCGTAATTTATGTTATGGATGCCAAGGATTTCTTTCATAAAGTCCTGACTTGCAGCATATACATTCATTAGTACCCGAGTACCTGATTATATCGAATCCTTAATAAGGAGATACATTGGAACAGGTACATTATGAAACATAAAAACTGTTTAGCTGCTTAGTTATACGATATCTTTATTCTCATCGAAAGACGGCCACTTTTATGACCGCAAAACATGGACAACAGGTTTTACTTAAATAGATCTGGGAGCAGGAAAGGGGAATGGTCATGCTGCAGACTGGGGCAAATGTCAGATGGAAAAGAAGAAAGAAGATCTTTCGAAAAGAAGATGCGGCATTATATCTGATGGCGCTGCCTACTGTTATTTTTCTGCTTATTTTTTGCTATCTGCCCATGGGCGGGCTGGTGATGGCATTTCAGGATCTCAATATCACAAAAGGTATCTTCAGCAGTCCCTTTGTGGGCTTGAAAAACTTTGAATTTCTTTTCTCCACCACCGATGCATGGGTCATTACGCGAAACACCGTGTGTTACAATCTGGTCTTTATTGTGGTTAATCTGGTCATATCGATCTCGCTGGCGCTGATGCTCAGCTCGCTGCGTTCGGGCAGATACGCGAAAACCGTGCAGACGGTATATATGATGCCCTATTTTCTGTCCTATGCGGTGGTTGCCATCGTAGTCAACGCCTTTCTGGACCGGGATGACGGACTGGTGAACGCCATTCTGAAATTGACGGGGGAAGTCGGAAAGACCAATTGGTATCACCAGATTGAAGTATGGCCACCGCTCTTGGTATTCGTTAACGCATGGAAGGGCGTGGGATACCAAACAGTTCTTTATCTGGCAGTAATTTCCGGAATTTCAATTGACTACTACGAGGCGGCAGTACTTGATGGGGCCAGCAAGTTCCAGCAGGCGCGTTATATTACGATACCGCATCTGCGGTACATCGTAGGTATTTCCCTGATCCTGTCCATGTCGTCGATCTTCCGCGGGGATTTCGGACTGTTCTATAATGTCCCGATGAATCAGGGCAAGATCTACCCGGTGACAGACGTGATCGATACCTATATCTATCGCGCTCTGACCTATCTGAACAATGTGGGCATGTCGACGGCGGCCGGGCTGTATCAGTCGGTGGTGGGGTTTGTATTGGTGCTGATTGTCAATAAAATCGTAAACAGGATCGATCCGGACAGCGCAATGTTTTGATACAAATCAGGAAAGGATGATGATTATGGCAAAAGAAGCAAAACACGTGAATAAATTGACTCTGTTATCCAAGGGCTGGAATGCCGTGTTTGTCATCATATTATTTATCATAGTACTGCTGGTGCTGATTCCGATGGTGCTCATTGCCGTAGTGTCATTGTCCAGCGAGATGAGTATCGCGAACAACGGCTATTCGTTCTTTCCCAGCGAATGGTCGCTGGACGGATACCGATACCTCTTTAAAACGGGTGACCAGCTGGCGGATTCCTATCTGGTAACGATCTTCTATTCCGTCACCGGCACGGTAATGAGTCTGACTGCCATGACCATGTATGCTTATGTCATTGCCCAGAAGAAGTTCCGTTTCAGCCGGGCGTTCACCTGGCTGCTGTTCTTCACGATGCTCTTTGGTGGTGGCTTGGTGCCGAGTTATATCCTGAATGTGCGTTATCTGCACATCAACGACACCATTTGGATTTTTTTGCTGCCGTCCCTGGTTAATGCCTATTATACCATTATCCTGCGGACCTTTATCCGTACCACCATCCCCGATACGCTCTTTGAAGCCGCGCGGATCGATGGCGCCGGACATTTCCGCATCTTTGTAAGCATTGTGCTGCCGCTGTTCAAGACCGGAATCGCAACGGTCGGCCTGTTCAGCCTGGTATCGCGCTGGAACGATTGGTTTACCGGCATGCTCTATATACAGAATCCGAAATTGATCCCTTTGCAGACCTTGCTGACCAAGCTGCAGAACACCATCGATTTCCTGAAGCAGAATGCTGCGATCGCGGGCACGCCGGACGGCGTCGCGCTGCTGCGTACGCTGCCGGATGAGAATATGCGCATGGCCTGTACCATGATGGTAGTTCTTCCTATTCTGTTCGCTTATCCCTTCTTTCAGCGCTATTTTGTGCAGGGGCTGACGGTGGGGAGCATCAAAGGCTGATGATATCATTTTCCCCACCTAACGGGGACGAAAATAAAAAATCATAAAATAAGGAGGAAATGAATTTATGAAAAAGCTATGGACCACCCGGATACTTTTATATTTCATCATTCTGGTTATGATTTTCTCCCTCGGAGCTTGTTCCAAAGGCACACCGCAAGCGTCGAAGGACGGTGCAACCTCAGCTCCGAAACCATCCGACGCAGGCGGCAAGGGCAGTGAGGCGCCCGCAAAGGAAGAAGAATTGGATTTTGTTACCCTGGACTGGTACCTGGGTTTGACCCCGATGGCGGATAACCAGATGGTCAACGACGCGGTCAACGAATATCTGAAGGAAAAGATCAATGCCAATGTGAACATCCATTATTGGGAGACCAAGGACTGGGAAGCGAAAATGACCACCATGATCAGCGCAGGACAGGATCTGGGAATCGTCGGCTTCGGCAGCCAGTCCAAGCTTGATTATGTGGTGCAATCCAGGCGCGGATCTTTCTATCCGATCACAGAGCTCCTTGATACCTACGGAGCGGAAACCAAGGCATTGTTCCCCGATCCGATCTGGGAATCCATGACCATCGACGGGAATATCTATGGTATTCCGTCCCTTAAGGACAACTGCTATATCATCTCATTGATATACAATGTCGAGATGGCGGATGCCCTCGGACTCGATATGGAATCGGTCAAGTACACAAATTGGCGTCAATTGGAGCCTTTCCTGACGGAGGTGGCGGAAAAACGTCATGAAAAATTCCCCGAATATGACGAGTATCCCCTGACCGGTGGTGCCGCCACTGAAGTCCCGTACAACTTTGCGATTGAAACCTTCCTGAACGACTCTTACCTGTCCGTATGCAACATCGATCCATTCAACGACGTGGCCGGCTACGACGACGATACCGTATTCAATCTTTATGCTACGGACGAATACCGTGAATTTGCCAGGAGCCGTCAGCGTATGGTGGAAAAGAACATATTCGCCTACGACTATGAAGGCAAGAGCGAATGGAACTACACGGGTGGAATGTTTGCCTGGGTCGGCTGGGGCTATACCTATATGCAGGAGCACCTGTGGGGGGATAAATTCACGACCAGGATGATCGTTTCCGACCATATCTGGACCGACACCAACAACTACTTCAGCGCCGGCACGGCCATTTCCGCCAAATGCGCCGAACCCGAGCGCGCCATGATGATCCTCAACCTGGTGAATACGGATCCGGAATTTGCAACGATGATGCGCTTTGGCGTGGAAGGCAAGCATTACGTCATGAATGACCAGGGCAAGATGCAGTTTGAGGGCAGCGAGCGCAACGGCGGAGATCGCGCCGATTATGGCTACTACTACTGGTATGCCGCGCCCGTGGGCAACCTGACCATCGTCAACGCGCCGGAAAGCCTGATCGGCCCCAATGGCATCATGCTGACCGAGATGCAGAGATACAATAAGGAAGCGGTCGTTCCCAACCATATGGGTTTTGTGTTTGATATCAATCCGGTCTCCAATGAGATCGCCGCCTGCACCAATGTGGTCATGGAATACCGCGATGTTCTGCGCAACGGGCAGCTCGGGTCTCAAGATGAAGTGGATGCGACGGTCGATGAGTTCAACGAGAAGCTGAAAGCCAACGGGGTGGATAAGATTGTTACCGAGGTGCAGTCGCAGATCGATGCCTGGAAAGCCGGCAAATAATTGAGCGGAACATTATTCTACCGGAGAAAAGGTTGCCCGCTCCGATTCGGTCGGGGCGGGCGGCCTTTTTAACCGGAACCGGTCAAGTGGATTTTAGCCGCTGTTTGGTATGTCTTTCACTTGTTTTTATGCATTTCTGCATGGATCAGGATGTTAATAACATGGGAAGGAACGGTGGGATACTTCTATGGGTAAAATTTTGTCCGTCGATGGCGGCGGTTCCAAGCTCAGCGCGGTGCTGTTTGATGATGCGTTCCGCCTGCTGGGGCGGGGAAGGAGCGGTGGGGTCAACACGAACCATACCACCCCTGAAAACAGCCGCGCAAATATAGTGGATTGCCTGGGGCAGGTATTCGGTGAAAAATCTTCGGTATACATCGACAGGTTCTATGTGGTGTTTATCGGGCCGGTAAATATTCTGTATGAAGAACTGGCAAAGCATGCCACGGTGGGCGAGATCGTGCCGTTACACGAAGCAAGGGCGGGATTGCTGGCCGGCGCGTTGTGGGAGGAAGGCATCCTGGCGCTGGCCGGCACCGGCTCGGATATCTTTTATGTACGGGAAGAGAAGACGCTTAATTCGTTAGTAGGGGCTTGGGGGCCGATCCTGGGCGACCAGGGAAGCGGTGCATGGATCGGGCAAAAGGCTCTCCGGGCGGTGGTTGCCGGCATCGAAGGCTGGGGCGAACCGACCCTGATCCACGATCTGATCCGGCGGGAATGGAAGCTGGAGAAGGATTGGGAGATGGTCCGTATTATCCATGGGTCCGTAGCTCCCTTCCGGCTGGCGGCTTCCTTGACGTCCCTGGTCGGAGAAGCGGCACGGGCGGACGATCCGGTCGCCCTGAACATCCTGCGTAAGGCCGGGCTGTTGATGGCAGTACAGACCGATTGCCTGATCCGTCGTCAGAATATCCCGAAGCCATACCGGCGGGTGGTATGCTGCGGCGGGGCCTGGAAGACCCATCCGAGCATGTTTGCTGTCTTTTGCGAGCGGCTGCAGGAATTGTATCCCGGCATTTCGGTCGACAAGCCATGGTTCGAGCACGTCATGGCGGGACCGGCTCTGGAAATGCTGAGGCAGCAGATGCCTGTCCGGCAGGCCCGGCAAAGTCTGAGCGAGCGGTTTCCCGATTATGTCATCCACTGGTGAAAGAGAAGTGGAAAGGAGGTAATCAGAAGAGCTTGCCGATATACCCTCTACATGTTTATCTGCCGGTGAAGAGAGAGGAGATGGATATTCACAATATGATGGATGCGATAGCGGCTTATTTTGACAACCTGAAAGAAATTTTAGAGAAGGTGACGCAGACCCAAACGCAGGCCTTGCACCGGGGGGCGCAGCTTCTGTGCGACGCGGCGCTGGAAGGGCGGAATATCTTCGCATTCGGGTGCAGCCACGCCAGTCTGCTGGCGTTGGAGCTGTATTACCGCACAGGCGGTATGGCGCTGATCAATCCCATCCGGGCGCCCGGCCTGAACTGTGATGCCGATCCGGCGACCATGACCAGCCGGATCGAGCGCCTGCCCGAATACGGCCGGATCATTATCGACAGCCAGCCCATCGGTTCCGGAGATGTGCTGATCATACACTCGGTATCCGGACGCAACACGGTCGCGGTCGATGCGGCGCTGCGCGCAAAGGAGATCGGTGTCACGGTCATCGCGCTGACGTCACTGGCTACGGCGGAGCAGGTGAAATCCCGCCATCCAAGCGGCAAGAGCCTGCATCAGATCGCGGATCTTGTGCTGGATAATTGCGGATGCCTGGGCGATGCTTCCCTGGTCATCCCCGGGGTGCCGGAGAAGGTGGCGCCTACCTCCACGGCGGTGGGCGCCGCCATGCTCAATGCCATGGTGGCGCAGGCGGTTGCGTTGATGACCGAGGCAGGGGCCATGGCGCCGGTTTTCGTATCGGCCAATCTGGACCGGGGAGACGCGCATAACAAGGCGATGCTCGCCCGATACAGGGACCATATTTTCTATATGGGACATGACAAATAAATGATTCCCTGCAGCAAGGCTTCGGCGAAAGGAGTTTTGCAGCAAAATCATAAACAGATGGGAGATGGATATCTTGTTGATGGAACGATACTGGCAGGAAATCACGGAGCTGTATGACAAGATAAAAACCACACAGCGCGAAAATATTATCCGGGCGGGCAGCCTGATCGCGGAGGCGGCGGAAGGGGGAGCCTGCGTACACATTCATGATTCCGGGCATATCATTGATTCAGAACTGATCAACCGCGGCGGCGGGCTGGTTCTTTACAAAAAGTTCAAATACAGCCTGTCCGTCGATAATCCCGTACGCAAGCGGGATCGTTCGGATATGGACACTTCCATGGAAGGGTTGGCCGCCTATGCTCTTAAAGCTTCCGGGGCGAGACCGGGAGATGTCTTTATAT
>ENA-UOOK01001149-UOOK01001149.1-fermentation-metagenome-genome-assembly--contig:-NODE-1149-length-35240-cov-6.542845_pt1 | contig 35240 bp, 24 predicted proteins | sample MGYA00245777_ERZ724023 | MGnify/ENA primary metagenome ERZ724023 (study PRJEB28704, sample SAMN03018312) | fermentation metagenome | biome: anthropogenic terrestrial biome; feature: soil; material...
CTTCAACTTTATTTCCAACACCTGAAAAATGCTTTCTGCTTGAATATGTTTTTTCAGGTCTTGCTGACCCTGGCAACTCGATTTTTGAATCTGTAATAAATCCAAATTCAGGCATAATAAATATGCCTGTTTTCATTCTATAATTTCCACATACAGGACATATCTTTTCAATCTCTGCTTCAATATCAATTAATTTATTAAAATAACCGCAATTGCAGCTGCTATATTTATATCTAACTAACTCTTTATTTCTGACTTTCTTAACATATCTACTTGTCCATAATTTTCCGTTTGCTACAATCTGGCTTCCCGGTGCATACTCAGATATTGCAATTTGCAGATCCCTGCTTAAATCAATATTCAATGCTTCATCAGTATGATTATTAACTTCCAAGCTGACTACATCCACCGGGAATCCATACTTTGGAAGAATATTCTTTTGTGATAGAAAATTTATAAGAGGTCTTTTTAAAATTGTATTAACAACTTTTTTAATATCATTTGCTCTCCAGTAATTTTCTTGTTTTATAGCTTCTTGTTTCCAAGCTTCTAAATTATTTAAATCACCTTCAAGTTCGTCTATAACCTTAGGCATAACACCATTTTCACCATATAAGTCCTCTACCCATCCCCAGTCTTCAACACCTAACTCTTTATGTAATGCTTTAGGCACTACCTCTCTAATCATATTTAATAAAGGTTCCGGTTTATAAGATAAATATCTATATAATAATTCAGGTCCATTAACATCTCCAAGTCTAAAGAAACATTCTACATCCTTAAAATAATCCCTGTATATACTCCAAAAACTTGCAAGAGCACATGCATACAAGTGCCGCCTGGCTATTTTAACATTTGCAACTTCAAAATATGGAGGTTTTACTACACCACTAATCATCTTATATGGGTTTGAGAAATTATTGAAATCATGCGAAGCAAGTCTTGCATAAGACAATGCATAGGCAGTAGAATCCAGCCTTCTACCTGCTCTACCTGCTCTTTGTGCATAATTTGCAGGTGTAGGCGGAATGTTTTTCATAAATACTGTTTCTAATCTGCCAACATCAACTCCTAATTCAAATGTTGTAGAACAACTCAATACATTAATATCTCCGTTAATAAATCTGTTTTGAATTTCAGCTGCATATTCTGTCTTTAATTGTGCTGTATGTTCACTAACCTTCATTTTTTCAAGTGTAGTATTCTGATAAATTTTTCTATAGTGATTATCCTTCACTAAATCATTTAAATCAATTTCTCGAAGCTTACCCTTGCACCTATAAGATGGGCAAACATTATTTATATTTATTGAACTAATTTTAAAACAACTATCACACTGATAATACTTATAATTATCTCCAATCCCTGGTACTATCTTGTAAATTTTAGGGTCAAGCTTAAATAGCTTCCCATAGTAAGGCACATTTTCTGTTTTTATATGTGTATATAACGGGCTTCTCATATCAGCAAAGAGAGCAAAAATACTGTTTAAAATATCAATTATTTCCCTTTTGGTTTTTATAACTCCTTTCTATTTAATATTTTGCTTAAATAGTCAATTCGGCTATTAGAATAAGAATCATTTTTAGGCACCCATGATTTAATAGAATATCCTTTTACACCCTTTTTCTCTCCATCGGGACTGACTCTTAAAATTCCTCCTTGCTGATTTACAGGGCTGAAATATTCATCAGTTGGTTTAACATATTCAGGATACTCTACTGCCCTGTTTAGTCTGAATTGATCAAGCAAAAATCTATAGAATTCAATTGTTTCTTCTTCAGTAAATCGTAATTCTTTAAATAAAGGAATCTTTAATAATATGTTTTTTGATGAATCCAAATTTGGAAGAAACATCATAAATCCTAAATTTTCAAGCGAATTACTGCCCCTATTCCCTATAAATTCTTTCATTATCCATTTCCAAACTTCTGCATTCAATTCTTCTATTGAATACTCTAAAGAAAGATTATTATAGTTGATAAATTGTATTATCCTGTTACAATAGTCGCTTAAAGTCCATTTATTATTAATACACTCATCTTTGTTCTTTTCAATAGTATCAATCATAATTCTTTTAACTAGAATGTCTCTATAACTATTATTAAGATATGGTGCAAAATAAGCTGCATTTTGTCTGCTGTCAGAAAAAATCAACAGCTGCTTTTTTACATCTCTTGTTTCTCCATCATCTAAATAATCAAATAAGCCTGATGGCTTTTTATCTTTATCAGGTTCACTCTTTATAACAGTATTTGGTATTTCCCCATATAAAGCTGTTGCTATCACACTTGATACAGCATCCTCTGACAAGAAAAATCTCCTAAGAATTCCACCCTTTGTATTAACACCGCCACACACACTACATTTGCTTGCTTTTCCATCTTTACTATTGTTTTTTTGTACTTTTACATATTTCGGCTCACTACAATTACATGGTTCATGACCACTGTCTTCATTAATACCACCACATTTTACACATAGCCTATATGTTGAAAACCCTTCGTTTTTCAACTCTATAGATTCAAAAACATCATCTTCATTTTCATTTTCTGTGCCAGTATAATTATCATCTCTATCCTCTAAAAACGAGTAAAACTCTATCCTATTTATATCATCATAATATTTGTTATTGCTTTCAAGCAAATAACTATAACCATTCTCTTCATTAAAAACCGTTTCTCCAACTATATATAAAGAATGACATTTTGTGCACGATGCTATCTCAAAAGCTTTATACTCTTCATCATCAATTGCTACTGTATTCATTCTATTAAGATAAATTTGGGGTTTTTCAGTAAAAATTATAAATGCTCCTTCTAAGGCTTTAATTATAAAATGAAATCTTGCCGGTATAAGAGGGTTATCTGCTTCGCTTTTTCTTAAAACATTGCATAAATCAATTAATGAAGCTATATACTTAAGTTTATCCGGTTCATCCTGGAATATAATTTCTGATAATTCATCTAATTGTATTGGTCCTTTTGCTAAAATCTCGATAGTATTATTTATTCTTTCATCTTCTTTAAAGATATTATATAGCTTAACCTTTGTTTTACAGCCATTACTAGATTCCCTGTTAATGATACTGTCCGGTACATTGTGCTTATACAATAATTGTACAATATCTTCACCTGATTCATCCTGTAAGTATTCCGATATTTTCGAATATATTTTAGGATCTGGTGTCCCCCAGGACTTTGTTCTTCTTAAAGTCTCTTTTGTTGCTCCGACAACATCTGATGGTGCAAATTCTTCACCGAAAAGTTTTCTGCCAAATTCAGCTACCTGGGGATAGTCTTCTACCCCTTTGCCTAGTGAAGCACTTGTCATAATACATGTCAAGTCGCCCTTTTTTAAACCAATGGTGCTTTTTAGTCTTGAAATCAGCATTGACATTTCAATACCCTTTGCACCGGTATAGGTATGAGCTTCATCTATAACAATATACTTCCAATTATTAGAGAATTCCCCTTGAAAAAACACATTGTCGTCAGGTCTTAACATTAGATACTCTAACATGGCATAGTTTGTAAGAAGAATGTGCGGCGGTGATTTCTTCATTTGCTCTCGAGATATTAATTCATTCTCCATCGGTTCTTCTTGATACATCCGCTTAAATTTATCATAAGCATAAATATATTTCTCTTCTGTTTCACCAGTATATATCCCAAAAGTTATTTCAGGTTCATTTATTAATAAGTCTCTTAATCTCTTCATCTGGTCGTTTGCTAAAGCATTCATCGGGTACAGCAATAAGGCTCTGACACCAGGAGTAAGCATGTTGCTTTCTTTTTCTTTCAATAAATGATTAATTATAGGAATTATAAAGGTCTCAGTCTTACCACTGCCAGTTCCGGTCGCCACAACAACATTTCGATTTTTCCTGACAACTTTTACTATAGCTTCTTCCTGATGTTTATATAGACCCCTGTTCAATGGTAATTCAGCAGATTTAAAAGCCCTAAATTCCCCTGATAATATTCCTTCATCAACTAAATCTAATATGCTTTGACCAGAAACAAATGGGGGAGTGGCCTCAATTATTGGTCCTTTTGAGAATCTGCCAGGTTCTAAAAGTATATTTTTAATTTGATTATTCAGATCTTCATTATCGATTTTCAATGTTGTTGCTGCATAAGAAGTAAACCTGTTAAATATTGCTTTTGAAGTGCTTACTGGATCTAAACCCATATCTATTCCTCCTCAACTATATAACGTATATCATCAATTGGTCCCATTATTTCTTTTCCGCTTCTATTTTCCCAAAATACATCCCCTGTTTTTGGATTATATTGAGCACCATCTCTGTCTAAATCTAACAAGAATGGCAAGGTTTTATCTTTCACATTTAAGTAAAAAAGAACCTTAGTAATTTTATCTCCAATTTTTGCTTGTCCAATATAAAGTTCCTCATCAATGAAATTTATTGGATCAGTCTTTTCTATATTTTGAATCTTAAATGGAATTTTAAAATTGTTAGATTTTCCTGTATATTTGAATCCGGTAGCTAATAGTCCATATTTTTTTATTGAATTTAAATCATTAATTTTTGATGCAAGCTTTAAATTATATTGGCCGGCAATAATTTCGTTATTTGTTTTGCCAAAAATATCATTAAGCTCTTCAAAATACACTATTCTAAAATTAAGATTTAATGATTTTATATCTGATTTTTTCACATAAATTATCATTTGTTCATCTTTTAATCTTTTCTCAAAAAGCAAAGAATCCTCATTATAAACCCTTAAGAATTTTTCAGATTGAAAATCAAAATTACTCTTATATTTTAATTCTATTAAGTACTCATCATCTCCTTCCTTTGAGTAGCAATCAATATCATATATTTCCCATTTTTTGAATATGTTAATAATGTTTTCTGTTTTAGAATTCCTGTTACTGCCTGCCCAGTGGAATGCCAAGCTATCGTTGTGATTCGTATATTTTAATATGTCATAGTATGCATATATGCTTGCTGAAGCCATCTTATTTTTAAAATGTAATCTGGATTCGAGAACATTTTCGCTATCATAAAAGTATATTGTCATAGGAATACTGGAATTAGATTCCCATGTTATTTGCAAACCCTTTAGAATATCAAGCTGGCTTGCTAATAAATTTTTCGGAACATCATCTACAATAGAGTCCACACTGTTTCTGAATGTAAATTTAACTGTAGGCACTTCTACTTTAAATTGTTTCCATCCAACTCTATTATAAAAAATACTGAATATTTCCCCAGTTTCCTTATTTAGCGGGATAGTAAATTCTTTAGCGTTTTCTACCCTGTCCCCATATTTAATTCTTGTGCCCGGAGGACTTTTAATCAATAAGCTTTGACCTTTATAAATAAATTTGTTTTTTGAAATATTCCAAAATTCCTCACTAAAAACACTATCGTTATTTTTATTTGTCAATAAGATCTTTAATTTTAATATCTGTACTTTCCGAATTCTATCTACATATTTATTTAAATTAAATGTCAGTTTAAAATCTTCTTTTACAGTAAGTTTGGTATCTTGTATCAAGTCATTTACTGAACGACTTAAGATTAAGCCATCATTCATATATACAATTAATCTATTATCATTTGGATTTATATCTCGCAGACTAATTAAAAGTTCGGGTAAATCTCCGATTGAAATTTTTATATCATCAATAGTTATTCCTTCAACTATATTTATTCCAACTAACGAAGCATTAGAAAAATTGCTTCCAATATATTCAATTATTGAATTGGTAGATTTAAATATAGCCTTTTCTTCATTCAGCTGTATTTCATAGACTTTAAAACCTTCTAAACCTGATGCATAAATATCAAGTATTCCTTCAAAGTCCGAATTCCACTCACTGTTACAAACTACATAATATAATCCGTTAATAAGCTTATTACCTGTCAGTAGTTCTCCAGTATCATTAAATATCATTATTGAATCAATATGTATGCTGTATGCTTCCCTTAGATTAAAATATTCAAATGTTAAAATTAATTCTTCATATTTATGAATAGGTATGTTTGTCTCATTTATATAGGTAGTCGTTCCATCTGTATATGTTTGTGTATCAATATCTATATTGAATCCATCTTTTCCTTCGATAGTATATATTGGCTTCTTATTAGCATTTTTTATATAGTCAAATTTTTGTGCAGAAATATGTAGTACAATATCCCAATTATAGGTATCTAATTTTAAAAATGGCATAGTTAGGCTTTGTAACTATAATCTGATTATATCATTTGAATCATTATCTTTTTCAACATTAGCACTTTCAATATTATTTCTATTACTTGCATTATTTGAATTGTTTGAATTATCTTCTAAACCCCTGAATTTAAACTGATTAGCAGAACCAAGTGTCTTAACTTTAGCTTTTTTATACCATTCAATAATATTATCATATAAGGGATAGGTTATATCTACTTCATCTCCCCTGTAAGCTGAATCAATTGTTTGAAATGTATCTATAATAAATTCCCTGAAATATGGTGGATCTTGTATATATAAATGGTTTAAAGAGGTGGTTAAAACTTGCCTTAGTGAATTATTTTGAATTCCTTGCGAAAGTTCAATTAAATTTATTCTTCCGCTTAGTTGCCTATTCAACTTATCTAATTGGCTGTCAATTTCATTACATCTTTCAATAATATACCATCCTTCTTCCAAACTACCCTTCCCTAAAGTAGCAATATCCATATTAGTTACTTTAAGTTTATCCTCTGTAATGGTCAGCATATTTTCATTTTTTCTGATATCTTTATTTCTATTAATAATATCCGATTCTTCGTACTTAATTTGAGCTTTGATTTCATTTCTTATATCAATAGATAAGCCAAGTACCTTTTGTAAATCCTCATTATTAACTATATTACTTTGTATACCTGATACTTTTATTATACTGCTATCAAATTCATTTATATATTGTAAAACTGTTTTATAATTGTTAATTTTTGATTTGCATATTTCTATCTTTGATTTTTCTAAAGATATTGTTTCTAATAACTCGTCAATGTTTTTTGATTGAATTATTATATATGTATTATCTATGGTCAGTAAATCAGTTGACACATTGTAATCAGCCCTTTCGTTTGTTAAATTACTAATATTAGCTTTGATTTTCTTAATTTCTTTTTCAATAGATTCGTTATTATTTTCTTCTTCAAAGACATCTCCCCAAATACTATCAATATTAGCTTCACTAACATCATATTTTAACAATATTGAATATACTTTATTAAGATAATCAAAAAAAGAATCTGTATAATGATTACATATATATCCATGCATTAATATTGGCGATAAATACTTTTTACCGCTATCGTTTTCAATTGATAGAAGTTTACTTTCTGATATGGTGTCTAAAAATATTTTACCTAGTATTGCCTGATATTTAGGCTTATTCGAAATTTTCAAATTATCAAATATTGTACTCCAATAATCGCCATCCTTATAATCATAAACAGCACTCCATACCAGAAATAATGATGTTGTTAGAGGGAATTTTTTCTCAAGAGATTTAGTTTCTCTTATCTTAAAAATATTACTTATACAATCGGCAATATCGTCTAATTCTTCTTTTGTAACTTTAATATCTCTTAAGAGTTTAATATAATTAGATTCTAACTCATCGCGAAATCTATTTTCATATTCATTCAGTTTTTCTAATACTTCAAATTTTACTGTCATATAATTCACCTTATAAATTTAGTACTGATTCAGTTTTTATATTTTTCAGTTTTTCTTGAAGATACCCTTGATTCTTTCCAGTATTTTAATCATAGTTTGGAATTCATCTAATACTTTTTTATCTTCTTCTATTTCTACCTTTGATTTTTCTATCTCCTGCTGCAAAGTGATGACCTGCTCTTCTTTTTCTAATTTGAAATTATCATAGTTTCTATTTAATAATACAAGCTCATCATCATATGATTTTTTGATAGATAATAATTCGTCATTTAATTCTTTGATTTTGTTATCTTTTTCTTCCTGCAAAAACTTTATATCTTGGCTTAACTTTTCTATTTTATCATTCTTGTCTTTTTCTAGTTTAAGCATGTAGTTTTTTATGACTTGTATTTCTTTTGCTTTTTCAAGGGAGATCTTTTCTATTTGATTGTTCTTATCAATCTCAAGTTCTAACATACTGCTTTTAATAGCTTGCACTTCTTTTGCTTTTTCAATAGATATTTTTTCTATTTGTTTTTCCAATTCTAAATTTTGGGATTTATAATAAGATAAACTGCCTTGCATTGTATTAAATGAATTCTGTGCCTTAGCAATCAGGGCTTGCCTCTTTTCTATATTTGCTATAATGGTTTTATTATAGTCTAATAATTCAATTATATCGTTTCCCACTAAAGTGTTATTATCAAGAGTGTCATCTATATTATATTTCTTTGAATATCTATTTATTTCGTTGTCAGAATCAATTATATTGTCTCTACCTTCAGCCAATGAAATTGCTGCTGTATCGCACATACCTTCCTTCATCTCTTCATAAAAATCTGAGGTTATTAGATTATTAATATTTTTATGTTTATCTTGAGTTGATTTCTCTATAAAACTCACATCGTTCACTCCTTTTCACTATGAAACGTCTTTTCTATATTGCAATTAATTGTTTTCAATCATTTTAATTGTAGTGCTTTTACAACTAATGCCAAATTTCTCACCTCTTTTCAATAAAACAAATTTTAATCAACCATCCCTAAATAATCACACCATCCATTTTCTTTAAATCTCTTTAATGATTTAGAATAAAATTTTTTAAAGCAAAGATTAGTAGGTCTTGTTAAAGTGGAATTAATAGTATTAAATTTATCAGCAGCTAACTCTTTAGAAATAAAATCAAAATATACACATAACGCTAATATATTTCGATGAGTTAATGTAATATAGTCTTCTTCCAACCATTTGAATTCTGTGTAATTATCAGAGATAATTATGGGAATACCTAAAGCAGCAGCATAACCGGCACATTCACTTTCACCGGGTCCGATTAACTTTTTCTTTTCTTGTATAATTTCCTCTGCAATATTATTAAATAGCCTGTCACTCCTTCTATCCACAACTTTCAATATACTTTTATCTTTATCAATTGCTTGTACTATTTTCGAATAATATATTCCTGCTTTTTTCCTTAATTCTACATCAAAAATATATTGCGGAACAACAATCTCATCAAATAGTAATTCTAACAGATTTATACAATCCCCTTTTGCTAAATTTATTAAAATATCTGTATCTGATATTGCCCCCCTATACTTCATATCAAATCTCCTCTTCAGCGGGATACTCATATCCAAAGTCCATAGGATCCATACCTAAAAAATTAAAACAGCTTTTCATATTATTAAATGAAATTTTCTTGTTTTCATAATTTGTTTTTATATATTCAATATATTCTTTAGGTATAAACTTTTCCTTAGAAGGAATAATTAACTTAATATCATATCCTTCCTTCTTCGTAAGTTCTTGTAACTTATCTGCATTTTCTAAAGAGCAGATTTCCAACAAGCTTTCATAATTATTTCTTTGACATAAACTTAGGTTTACAAGACGCTTTAACATCGCCTTATAGCTGACCTTAAAGAAGTTGTTCATTTTTATTACATGTTTTTCCATAACCTTATCAGGATTTAGATTTATAATTTTATAAAAAACTTCTTTTACATAATCTTCAGGCATTAAGAATTCAGCAGCAAAAATATCTGCTCTCTCATCCTCTGCCGTATTTAGATCATTTAAAAGAAGTTTTTCCTTTTTTAATATTTCTTGATTGTAGGTAATATGGTATAGTTCGTGTGCACCGGAATATCTTTCATGCCCCAGTGTAAAGCTGCTATTTAAAAATACAACAAATTTTTCTTGAAAGTAGGTAGTGAAGCCTGAAACCTCAGTGGTTTTAAGGTGCATTCTCAATAAAAATACCTCTTCAGATAATATATCAAAAATATCTGATAAGCCTTTTTTTGAGTACTTATATCGAACATCTTCTGCCAACTCTTTAATTTCCAATCTGATTAATTCATCCGGAAAGTTATTTTGTTTATCCATACTAAAAGTCCTTCCATAAAGGTTCTCGTTTCTTGGGATTATATTCATTATTAAATATTCTTTCTTGATTAATAAATATTTTAATCATATCCTGGAGAACTTCTATTTCTTCAATTGTTTCATCACTAAATTTTCCCTTTTTTCTAAATAGGGTAGTTAAGTCTTCATTTTTGTTGATTTCGTTAAAAAAGGTATCATAAGAAACACCTAACATATCACAAATACCAGCCAATTCTATTGCTGATACGGTTCTATTGTCATTTTCAATTTTACTTAAAGTTTCACGGCTTATACGAATATTTTTTTCTAATAGCATATCTACAAGTTGATTTTGATTTAATCCTTTTTCCTCACGGATAGTTTTTATTTTATATCCTATACTATTATTTAATTCCATTGTTTTCGACCTCCATTTGTAATTATATATTACATTATATGTAGATACTTGTCAATAGTTTACTCGCAGCTTAATAAATTGTTACATAAATGGTTTTTTATCATTAAATTCAATAAACTCCCACGGTATACCAATATCCTCAATAAGCACCTCTCCGATATATTCTCCATTCTTTACCAAACCCTTTTTCATTTTTAGAAGTAAATGCCGTACAACGGATAGTCCATCTCCACCGTTATTACCCCTACTGCAAACAAGACTATAGTGGTTTAGTTTCAAATTTATGTTCTTGATAACCTTTATGGCTGCATTTTCCATCAATACGATGCTTGGGATCCCGATTATATTAATGGCACGGCTATCGGCTTCTTTCATTTCTTGGCAAGTAATTAATTCCATTGTTTTTCTCCTGGATCAATAGTACGTTATTTTTCCAGTCAATTCAGAAAATTACCATAGTCTATCACAATAGGTCACTCAGTGCGTGACCTGTTTATTCTTTTTATAACATCTACATTATATAGCAAATTTTAGCATTTTTCAACATATTGATTGTAATTTTGGAAAATAATAACCAAATATTGACCAACTCCTTCCTGACTTTCTATAAATGCATGACTTTCAATCTAAGCAATACATTTGTCCTATTTTTACTTTATATATAGTAGACAATATAATATACAGAGGGTCTAGGGATATCCTTTGAACTTGAATAAGTGAATATTTATTATTTTAATGTATGAACGACAGTTGTCTCTTACAAAGATCGTCCTTTATAAAACACGTAAATTTCAACAAAAATATCTTTATCAATTATAAATTTATAATTAAATGTAATTAAACACGAAATTCCGGCATAATTCCGGAGATTAAATCTATATATTTTTTATGATTATTCAAAAAAAGAACCTTTCTTATCGCCTATTCACACCAGAAGTAAAGGCTCCTAAAATTTACTCAGAGAATATTTAACAGTAGCAACACCGGCATATAATAATCTAAGAGCAGGCAATTGTTCATTATTTTTAAACTGTATAAATATGAATTATATAACAATAAAACACCAATAAACCTTTGGTCATGTAATGTTTAAAATAGATTAAATACACTTTTTTTAAAAATATCAGCCGGAAAAATTGATCTACTATGGATAAATACTGTATTAGAGCCTTTACTGAAAAAATGCAGATATTTATTCATAAAGAAGCATAAAAACTTCCCGATGCAGTGCATTCCGGGCATTCCGGGGGCATTCCGGGGACGGACCTTTGAGTTCCCATCATCTAAATACAATTTTATAATTATTTTGAATCTATTACGTCAAATTTCTGCTCCACCTCAAATCTTTCCATAGTGTAGTTTTCATCCGTGTCGATGCCGGCCTTTTTTAAAGCTATGCTTACCTGGTCTTCCGGACTATTTATTCCCTCAATATTCGGCAAAAGCAAGCCCCTTTTTCTTCCCTTACTAACAATAAGCCCGTATTTTTCTGTATCAAGCTCACTAATATCATTTATTAGCTCAGCATCTTTTAAAACATCCACCGAATACTCTATTTTATTTAATTCTTTTTTAGTAACCGGATTGAAACGAGGATCTTCCAGACCTGCACTTATGGCATTTTGAATAATTTCATCGGCGATACTGTCTCTTCTTGCTTCAATAGTACCTATGCACCCTCTTAACTGGCCGTCCATTTTAAGCGAAACAAATACACCTGCTTTATTTTTAGTCATTTCTTCAGGTAAATTGTCCGGCTTTACAATTTTCTCGCCATAGATCACATATTTCTCAAGTGTCTTTCTTGCTAAACTAACATATTCATCTTCATTTTCCATTATGGATTTTAATCTATTATTTTCTTCTTCCTCATAAACTATGTCAAAGCGTCTCTTATCATTTTCTCCTCTTGTTTTAAAAGAAGCTACTCCATAACCAACTCCATAAGGTCCTTGGTAAGACAAAAGCTCAGATTCAACATCCTTACCATCTAATGCTCCGGCCATTATTATAAAAGACCGCAGTCCGCATTCTCCTGCAGCCTCACAAAATTCTTCCTTAAATGATAGGAATTTCATGAAATCTCCCCTATCCATTGCGGCTGTAACTTCTTTGTCAAAAATAGGACCTTCTTCAGTATAACCATAGGGACCTTCATCCTTTAATGAATGAGATAAATCACCACTTGCAATAAAAATAACATTCCTCTTTAATTCCTCTGAAGCCTTGGCAATACACTTACCAAACTTATAATGGTCTATAAAAGACAGGCCGGATATTCCAATACGCGCTAATTTATAATCATTATAATATTTATTGACAAAATGTAATGGCACCATTGTGCCATGGTCCAGAGATTTTTTTCTTTCTCCCAAGCTTCCTGCAGGTATTTCTTCTATTTGTGCAAGTTCTGTAAGTTTATTTACAAATTCAGTGTCATAAGTTACTTCAAATTTAACTTCAGCTGCACCAAATTCACCAAAATCTCCTTTTGCACCCTTTCCCGGTGATATATGTATGTAGTCGGAATACATAATTGAGTGGGGACTAGCAACAACAATTGTATCCGGTTTTAAATCACCAATCATTTTGCCTATTTTGTCATAAGCTTCAATAGTCTTTTCAATTTTTATTTCCTGACCTCTTCCGATTCTTGGAATAATCAAAGGAGGGTGTGGAATTATAAATGTATTTTTTATTGACAATTAAATCACCCCATTCTTTTGAATAATTTGTTCCATGGAATTTTTTACCTTTTCTGCTCTGTCTCAGTCTAGTCCTAGTAAAATGGATTCTCTTGGCGCAAGCTATAATCACTTTCCATAACCTCAATAATTCTTTTCTGAATTTTTTGACTATACTTTTTCCTGTTCAGCAAATCAAACAGCAAATCATACACTATATAACAATCGCACCTATATAAACGTTCCAGCAGCAAGGAATATAATTGCCTGGTTGTGTTGTTTGACGGGGTTCTTTCAAGTTCATTTACATATGCCTCTATTACCCTTCTGTCAGATTCATATCGGGAAAGCATATCAATTATATCTTTTCTAAGATAAACATCTTCCAGACTTTCTGCAGGACCCATACTTAAGTAATACTTAAGTAATATTTCAAAAGCACCCTGATTCCCAATATATACATAAGTTGAAATCGCATTTACTGCTTTTTTTACAACATTTATATCCGCACTATATAAATATTCTATAATTTCATCAACATTTTGATTTTCCATTTCCTCACGCCTTAAATAATCAATTAAATCCACACCTTCAGGTAAATCTACGACTTCTATTTCTTCAAATAGTTCACAAGCCTCCCTTAAACCTTCAATTCGATGCTATAAATATAATTCATGGCAGCAAGAGAAACTATTACTTTCAAGAATCTCTTCAATATAAGGTTCAAAAATATCGTTATTAATCATGCATACGCCATAGTCCCAATCGTCACCATCTTGATAATAAAAAGTGCAATTTTGACAAGTTCTATCATAATCTATATCATCATCTTCCAAATCATCTACTAAATCATCTTCAAGCATATTATTTATCCTTTCTTGTTTTTTATAATTAGTTGGTATTACTTACTTTTTAATCTCTTCAATTCATCAATAAAGGCAGGTCTTTTTTTATATAAACTCATTAAATCATTAACCATTTCTGCAACCTTATCCTTGCCGGCAAATTTTTCATAATTATTAATTTTCCAACATACATTTGCATAATCTTTCCTTTTTGATGCTATAGAAGCACTGTTTTTTATATATATTTCATATCCTTTTATTACTTCTTCCGGAAATTTGCCAAATAACCTATCTCCATAAGTCTCAACCCTGCTAGGTAGTTCTTTTAGCAATTGTAAAATTTCATCCAAATCATTCTCATACTCTATAAGTTTAATGAAAGTGGTTTTACTCATGTATATATTTGCAGTTTGTCCCAACTCTCTTAACTGAGATTTTAAATCCTTATAAAAAAACTCGAAATTTTCATTCATTAGTTCTTTCAATTCAATATAGTATTCAAAGTTCCCGGCAAACAGTAACTCCTTAGCTAATTGTATCTGTTCATTTTCCATGGATAGTTCTTTGTAGGCTGAATACCTTACCTTTTTCCACTTTGTTTCTGAAACATTATTGGAATCTGATTTTTCCCATTCGAAGGTAAGTTTAATTACCTTATCAAAGTTTTTTTCATCTATATACTTCTTAATATATAGATCCTTGAAATATGCATATTTAATGTTATCTAAAATAAATTTGTCAGCTTTTTCTTTACTATCAAACATATCTATTATGTAAAACATTATTTTTAACAACTCTACATTCATATATTTATCACTATAATCGCTGTTATTTTCATTAAGCTCTTTATCGATTGTGGTAACGAGCTTTTCACGGCACTCCTTAACATCAGCAAATTTAACACAAATATTTAATAAATCTATTTTATAATTAGACCAGCCATCAAAAATATGATCACTTGCTTTATACAGCAATTTGTTGAATATATCAATTTGCAATTTTTCTTCATATTTTTCTTTTTCATCTGCGATTGCTTCAATTTCGGTAAACACTTCATCAACAAGCCCACCTATGCTTCCACCAGAATCATCAGAATGTTCATATGCACTAATCAATGTATTAAGCAGCATAAACAATATATCAAGAACAAGTAGTTTGTCATCAGTTACACGGGTCTTTTCAAGTATAATATACATCTCCGATGAAAATCTGTAGGTTTCATAATATTCAATATATCCATTCTTTTTTGTATATTTGTTTACAATTGAGCTTAACAACCTTTCACATTTTTCTATTTCTTGTTCATAGCTATCTTTTGAGTACATTAGTAAAATATTATTTTTTAGAACTTTATCAATACTTGCTATATCTATAATTAAGTCAACCAGCTCTTTTTTAGATAATTTATTTAAAACATCGGTTAAAGAAGGCTCCTTATTCTTTTTAATATCTATAGTACCTTCTTTAAATTTTAATTTTTTATTTAATTCATAATACGTAGCAACTTCATGCTTACATATAGGTCCCATATCATAAGGGCAATCACATTGGGAACTGATTATTTCACCACTATCATCAAGTACAACTGAAACTTCGTACAAATAGCTGCCATGAACTTCAAATAAATATCTGTTATTGTCCTTGTCCAAAAGATTAACAGCACCATCTAAATAGTAGTCATATCCCCTATTTAAAATCTTTTCATCTACAAATTCATTAAAATTATTAGTATTCATACGGGTCTCCCTTCCTACTGTCCATTCCCTATGATCTTCGTACATTCTTTATTTTCATAACTATCATAGTTTCATAATCACTACTTTAATATTTCTCTTTTCACAAAACCATTCTAAGTCAGGGTCACTGATTTGACACAGAATTACAGAGACTATTTTATCCGGTTTTAACAGCAATTTATTAATGGCATCCTATATATAAAGAATCTTACATGATGGATTATTTTTCTCTAATTCATCCTTAATTGACAAAAGTAAGTGAGTCTTCACTATACCAACATTACCGCTTATACATAAACCGGCAAAGGTTTTGTCTGATTTATCATTATTTATATTTTCTGCAAATTCCTTTGCACATAAATAAGCAAACTCATTTGACTCTCTTACAAGAAAGTTGCTGAAATTAGCCTTCATAAAATCACAATCATCAACAAATCGACGGGGTATTCCTTTAAATTTGTTCCAATAATTAAGCTTTTCACTTAAACAAACGTTCTCTTTCTAATTGAAATCCCGGCACTTCTATATTACAGTATAAACAAAAATCCGTAAATACTTTATTAAAATTATTTATATCTTTAAATAGCTTGCTATCAAAATCTCCCAATTAATAAACCCATGACAAAGTCTTCACTTGAATACCGACTTTGTAAGTTATTTAAAAGCACATTATAAATACCCACAAATTATAGAATTTAATTGATTCTTTATATTTTCAAAATCCCTATTAAGATCCAATGTCTTCACTCCAATTCTATTACCACTTATAATATAATCAAAGTCCGGTGTTAATTCTTCGTCTGTTTTTGCATAAAGCAGCATACCACTTACTAATCCGGAATTATCCCTGTCCCTGTTTTTTTGCCTTCTTCATAATTTATTATCATACCATCAATTATTAAATAACATATATACATAAGCATTTTATAGGTTGAATTATTTCTATGATAATTTATTTTATTCCATCTTATATCATGTTTTTTGACTTCATTAACATTGCCAAAATACATGATAAGCTGTTTTAAAAGCTTCTTTTGTCTATTAGAAACATCCAGGGATTTAATCAAAATAAGCATTGTGGTTTTTACTATCTGATTCATATATGTATTTTCAGAAAAATTATCATAATTACAATATAACTGCTTTCTAACTATAGAATTACCTTTAATAGATTCACTTACATTTATCCTTCCAACCGGCGTGGTCAACAATTCCTCTTTGTTTATATAATCACGACCAATTCCCCTTTTGATCTGGTTACTCACTCCTTTTGCAAGAATAGCAGCTAATAAATCACTGGGGTTTTCAAATTCCTCTGCTGCTATTTGCATGTAGGAGTCCTCATTTAGAGATTGAAAGGCATATACTAACATATAATATATATTTTGAATTTTAATCATTTAAAACACCATATAATTTTTTCGACCAAACCTGCATCTTTGGATAATCGTCGAACCAATATTCACTGATAAGAGGTATTAATTCATAAATACTCATATCAAAAAATATTCTGAACTTCTAAGAATTCCTTTAATCGATTTTCACCAATTTTATATGTTAGTACTCCATCAGAACCTGTTACTGTATACTTTTCCCTTTTCTGTCTGTTTGCTTTTATCCATTTAGGAAACTTACTGTTATAAATTGCAATAAGTTTTCTGAACTCTTCGTAATCAATCAGAACTATACCATCTTCATTACATAGTAGGGCAAATATCACCTCGCCATACTCTTTGTATAGACTTTCTATATCTTCAATATGTTTTTCATTGAATGTAAATGTCCACGGAGAAATTCTATTACTTGAATATTTAATATATACTGCTTTATCATTTAATAGATACGTTGAAGCTATATCATGTCTTTTTATAATAATTTCAGCATTACTAAGAAATCTATGTATTACTGCACCATGAAAAAAGTCAATTTTTTTTATCATCAGCTCTTCCCTTTCGTATTACGCAAAAACTTTATACTACCATTAAATCTGTAAAAAACACGTGCTCCATTGTTTAATTTATTATAGAAAACTTTAATATGATGGATTGCATGTGGAAACTTTTGTTTTTCCATTTCCGCTGTTCCTATTAATCCTTTTGCACGAGTTATTTCTTCCTTATTAGTATCCTCACCACGTTTTGAAATGTCTGTAGATTCATGTATCGCCAAAGAATCTTGCCCATCAGGACTAAAACGATCAATGAAGTTTAATAGATGCTGTGGAAGTGCATCCAATCCAAGATAGGTCTGCAGGTTCGATAATTTTTCATATGGCTTAACATCATTATTAATAATCTTATTTATTTCAGGACTATAATCAAATAACGAAAAACTCATTTCCCCACTATTTAATTCAACCGTTGTTTTTGCAATACTCTGAGGGGATGCAACCCTTGTCCTACTATCTTCAAGCCAAACTGGAATATTACCGTTCTTAATGGACTCTATTGCTAATTTATGGAAAACAAAACATCTTTGCCAATCTATATACAATCCTTCGGGAATTGACAATTCGAAAAAGGACAAATATTTATTTCTATTCCCAAACATCCTAGCTCTTTGTATATACGTATCTTGTTGCATTTTGCTTTTAACATCTCTAGTAAAATACATGGACAGCAAATTATTAAAGGTTACACCCCTTGAGACAATATTACCGCCTATTGCTATAGTAAAAATAGAAATTGGATTAGAAGCCTTATCTAGATTCTCTTTATCCTTTTCACTATTAATTATCAAAACTGCATTTTTATTTTTATTTTCCAAAATATATTTTAAAATTTCATCAGCTTTTTCTTCACCGTAATGATTTGAAGCAATATCCCATATATTTTTTATGTACCTTTCAAATTTAGAGCTTCCATCATCTTTTATTACATTAATTATTTTTTGAATTTCTTCATAATCTTTCAAATGATCATTTTTTCTACCGCTGGTATGAATTAAGAACGAATAGTTTTCTTTAATATTGTTTTCATAAATATTAAGATATGAAACATTTATGAAAAATCGGAATAATGCCTCTCTTAAATATTTAGGATCGTCATAGTTTTCTGGTAGTATTTTTAATCTGAATTTAGGTTGACTCATATCAAGCGGAAAAAATACATCTTGTCCAGTATATTTTTCGTGTGAATCAAAAGAAACCCATTTATTATTAGCATTATCAAAAGTATTATTTAAATCTAATCTTGCAGGTGTAGCTGTAACCCCAATATAAATTCCTTTTTTAAGGAGTACCCCAATTAATTCATTTATTTTTGTCTTTTCATTATTTCCACGATTAACTTTACTATTAGGACTGGCATAATCAGCTTCATCATCTATTATTACTGGTTTGTCGTATTTTTCAAGTTTATTAATTAATTTTTTTAAGTCTGAAGCATTCTTCTTGCAAAATATAATCCATTTATGATTGGCAATTTCAACAGTTTGATCAAGTACATCCTTGAAATTTTTAGGATCGGGATCTATATCTGAATTAGAAAATCTTCTTAAATTCTGTTCCAATAGTCCAACATTATCATTTAGTAAAACTATAATTATTTGATAATCAAGATCTAATAATTTAGCTGTTAATGCTATCATCATTTCAGTCTTTCCACTTTGAGGGTCACCATAAATAACAAAAGATTTAATATCGTTTTGTATATTTAAAATCGCATTATTCACTGCATTTTCAATGTGAATAGTATTATATCCCTTATCCTTTAAATCATTAATTCTTTTTAAATATCTGTCTTGGTTAACATTAATATTTTTAAACATTTCAATATCAAACATACTTCCTCCTTTAGCATACGACAATTATAAATTTAAGTCTTATTTCTCACTAACTTCTTAATTTATTTGCACCATATATTTTTTTTTATAAATTTATTGTTTTTTTACTATATATTACACCATTTCTTAACTTCCATATAGTTCTGCAATTATTCAAACATTGCATTATACATGTTTCTCATAGGAAAAGGGATTTCTGAATTAATAGCTTTAGTAATATGTTGCTTAATTATTTTAGGAGTGCAATCCACTGAAATATACTTTCCATCAAAATGAAATTGACCAGGTATTATATTCCGTAATGCCTCAATATAAGATCTTATGTTATGTGTTGAAAAACTCTTGCCTAACTTTTCATTAACTTTCATTCTAACTACTTCTACAGTAGGAGGTTCCCTATCTATTTTTTGTAGATTGTAAATAATCTCGATAATATCAAAATATGGTCCCTGATCTGGTTTTTCTGCAACTAGCTTGTCTACCCATGCTGTAACTTGAGCCGGAGTAAAGCAAGTTTCAAATAAATTTTGTAGTTTAACTAAGCCAAGTTGTTTTGGTGCAGCATATAAGAGAAGTCTTGCTAAATCTTGTGCTTTCATTACAGTAACCCTTTGTTGAAAAGATTCTTTAGAAATTGCACTTTCTGGATCATCTTCACCTTCGTAGCCTTTTGCCACTTCCACAGAATAGGTAGCAGCATAATCAGCTTGATGACGTTTTAATGCGGATAATTTAGCAGTACCAGCTGCAATACGAGGCCCGGCAGTACTTTTCGCATCAAAAGTAAGTGAATAATTTTTGGAAATACCTTCTGTTGTATATCCTAAAACTGCCTCTGCATAACCGTCTGGTTTCCCTTTACCTCCTATTGTTCTAGCCTCAAATCCTAGTGCTGAAAAAGCCCTATACACTGCATTTTCCAATCCTGTAGGGCTAGCAATGGAGTCACGAAGCAATTGTGCTGCTGCTGGTATTCCTTCCCTATCAGATAACGCTAATTGTCTTAATGTTTCATCCCTCTTTTTCATTATTATATTAATATCTGTTTCATCAATCCCTAATTCATATAAATGTGCTTCCGTTAATACTTCAGTAATCACAAACCCTTCTAAAGGAAGTGTGTTTCTATAAGAATCGCTATAATTTGCTATATAAGGATGTAATGAGTTAATAGTAAGTGTTTGGGTTTGAAGATTTAACTTAGCGACCGGTGATTGTGAATCCATAATACCCCATTCAATATTTTCGATAACCTGTTTCCCATCTTCACTTTCATATTGTGGAAGGAGTAATTCTGCACTTTCAACTGTTGGTTTTTCAATTAAAAAAGGATTAATAATTTCCTTTGCATAAAACTTCTCAATAAACTTATAAATAGGTTTTTTTGATGTTGAATAGGACGTTTGAGACATCCTATATCCTACACTTTTTTTGTTTTCTTTCTGTTCTTCTTGTTCAAAATAATATTTTCTTACCTCGCTATTAAATTTCTTTTTAATATATGCTTTTAACTCTTTTAGAGGTTTTGAATCTTTCACCGATTCACGTGTTGATGTTAAATTATCATTTAAGCCATCGGCATTAATTAAAATTCTGCAACGATTAAAAGGTCCATGAGAAAAAGGTTCCATCCCAAGCAGTGGATCGTCTAAATTTATCAGCCTCCCACGGATATTAAGGAATATACCGTGACTCCTTCCATTTTCCGCAGATTTCCCTCCCAATAAGGAATCTTCGTATAAAATAAATGTTCCATTTACTCCTTTTAATGAAATAAAATCAATTGAATAAGTATCGTCCGTTTCGTTATGGACACAAGTAGCGTAATCTAAGGATTCAGCTGTAATATCATCTTTGCCAATAACCCATGTTTTCTTTACTAACGACGTAATTTTTGATGATTCAATTTTTTCCAAATTATAAAATAAATTAAATTGTGGATTTAGTGGTAGTGCTGTTCTTAAAATCCATTTTAACCTTCCAACTTGAATTTCAGATGCTTTTGCCTTTAAATCTGTTAAAATCGAAATTGTCCAAGAATTAGTAGACTTATCTCCAAACATTTCAAATGCAACCATACTCTTACCATCAATAACAGTATAACGTTCAATAAAATTTTTGGCATCATCTTCAAAAATCTCAATTTCATCAATTACAATCTTTTCAGTATTATCTTTAATTCTATTGTAATCCATTGTAGCTAATAAAAATCTTCCATTTTTCTTCGAAATATATGTTAAGTTCCTTGCAAGGACATAAGTTGAAAGTTTTCCTATACCAAATTGGCCTATTTGTAATCTGTCGTTAACTGGGCTATTATTTTGTTTTTTTGAAGATTCACCAATTTTCCATAAATCTTTAAGTTCTTTTGCATTGAGCCCTTCTCCATTATCACAAACCCAAATATAAGAATTTTCAGCATTCAAATCAGGGGAAGTATACACGGAAACAATATCCGCAAAAGCATCATATGAATTGCATATTAACTCTTCAAAAGCTTTGTTAGGGCTTGAATATAACCCCGCTGAAAAAAGCTCAATAATCTTATAGCTAATACTTACTTCAATTTCGTCTATTTTTTCCCCTTTTTTATATCCATTAACCATAATAATTCTCCTCTATATCCGTGATATATATTATTTAAAACCTATAATTACAAATTCTTCATGATATACTTCACGCTTGTTCTTATCAGATGTAAATCTACCAAATTCATCCCTATATGGTGAAAGTATCTTTTTTGATATTTTACGTTTAGAAACTTCTACTTTTGAGAACCCGCTACGGATTAATGTTTCACAAAGATGTTTTGAATTATATATTTTTACTCCCTTATATTCTGTATCTCCTATTATGTAAAACGCAATCCCCTTATCATATAACATATCATAACATTTGCTTATTGCACGTTGTATATCCATATAGTATCGAGCAACCGCTTTTATTCTTGATGTATCAATATTTTGATTTTTCATTTTATCGATAATCGCTTGTCCTGTTTTATTTAAATCCATTGAATCAAAATCGTACTTGTCACTATTATGTATACTACCTATAGTTCCATGTCTTAAAGTCCTATAATCAGTAGTGTAACCTAACCATAAAGATGATAATTGATGTAGATCGGCGTATTCATAAGAAGTTACATAGGGTGGACTCGTAATAATTACACTTACCTTTGGTAATTTTCTCTTTGTAAGGAAATTTTGAGTTTCTATTGTAATACATGAGTTTGAACTAACATTTTCACAATCTATTGCTCGTAAAAATTTTGAATATTGTGCCTTAAATGCACCTTCAACATCTATACTTTTTTTGTCAGGATCTATCTGAGGTTTAATTGATTTATTTAACCATCTTGATGTTGATTTTAAGATTCCAGAAAAGATAGACTTGTAAGCTTGCTTATATTTACCTCTCGGTAAATTTTCGATAGAAATCAGCAACCGTTTTAGATCACAATATTGTTTCTTTTCAAACCAATATTTAAGTCTTTCATTTGCATTTTGATACTCGTCATCATCATCTACTTCTATTTTGCTAAATCCATCAAGCACCTCTGTGTAATACTCTTCCATCTTCTTGCAGTTGTAGGTAGTACTTTTTGCTTTAGCGATAAGAGTAGCAACAGGGTTTATATCGCATCCCCAAAAATCAATATTATTATACTTACATTCTATTGCTACAGTTCCACATCCACAAAAAATATCTGCAATCTTCTTAATTTCAACTGAATGTTCATTTGCGTATTCTATTGCTTTTGTAGCAATAAAAGCTGGAAATTTCGCAGGGTATGCATGAATCCTATGAATTGCATGCTCTGGACTTTCAGCTAGATTCCAATATTCGTCAACTTCAACTTCTTCAACATTATAATGTAATGCTTCTTCTAAATTTGTTATTATAGTAGTCATATAATTAATTCTCCATTGAACTTAATTTCCATCATTTTTTACTGAATAGATAGTCATTTCAATTATAAATTATTCTAAGCAACTTGACAAAAGCTTCTATCTTTCAGAGTAGTTGTATTCAGATAATATTAATAAGTAAAACAGTACTCTTCACCTCATCTTAAAAATTAGTAAAGAAAACCCACCATATACTAATATTTATATGCCATTAACTTCTGACCTCTCCCTAGATTTTTAATTATTCCTGTGCTTTCTTTAATTCAATTCCCTCTATGTTTTTCCATTCTATTAAACCGTTTGATGTCCCGCCGCATAAAAAAGCCGACGCAGCAGAAGGGCTTGAAAATAAAATATCTTCAGTTGTATAGCTATCTATTATTTTGTCACTATTCTTTTTTCTTAAATCATTTACCCACTTATTAGCACTTGGAAGCATCTCGGGCTTAACATAGGCTCCTTTAAATACAACGAACCCTTCTGATGTTACCATACCAACCCCTTTGCCGCCTTGACCTTTAGACCTTTCAAAATAATATTTTTCACTATTGTCATTACATATGGTTATCGGTTCAAAAGACTTATGACCTAAAGTTCCAATAATTATTCTCGCATTATGAATAAATTCTTGTAATTCTGCTTCTTCAGCTTCAGAAATTGCTGATTTTGTTGGAACATTTTCATTTTTCACTAAATACCTTTTGGCTTCTTTAGCAAGAGTATAAAAGCTATGCTCCAAATATTTTATATGAGCTTTATTTAAATAGTCATCCTTACTAAACAAGGCTATACATTCATTCCAGTAATCCTTTAGTTTTAAATGGTAGATTAATCTTTCATACAGATTCTCTGATTCCCCGATATATATAATGGGATCTCCATCCTCTTGTAATCCAAAGAGAAAATATATTCCCGGGCCTTGTAATTCAGACCTTTGAGCACATTCCTTAAGTAAATTTCTTGGGATTTTATATGCTTTTCCTGTCCAATTTGATAGTTCGCATATCCACCTACCATTAACCTCTCCGTCTAGTAAAAATAGCTTTATATTCTTTCCAAATTTAAGCATCTAATCACATCCTTTAAACTATTCTTTATTAAATACCCCATTTTTTTACGTCATAACTTCATCAACACTTGAAGCTTTGTCTATAAATTGCCTAAAATAACATAAACAGCCCTACACACTCTCAATAAATCCGTTAAAATCATCCACTTCTTTAAAAGTAGCTTCACAACCTAATGCTTCAAAATGCTTATGACCGCATTCTATTTTGTAATTTTCTTTTAGCCTTAAATTCTCAGGCAGTATACTTCCTTTTGTTTCAAGTACGAAATATAATTTGTTTTGCCCGTCTATATCTACAAGAACTGCCCAGTCCGGATTATAAGATCCTAGAGGAGTAGGTATTTTAAACCATGGCGGCAATTTTGCATATAGTTTTATTTGATTATTATTTTCAAATCTCTCTGCAAAATCTTTTTCATTATCGCTATCATAAACAACATAATCATATACGGATTTTTTGCTTTCTATCATGTTTTTAGATAGATAGCCTGTAAGCTCCTTAGTATCAAATAGCTCTTGGGCGTAATATTCATCATCACCTATCTTGGTGTACTTAATGCCGTCAACTATCATTAGCCTCATTTTTGAAGAGATAATTTCTACTACCTGCTCCATATACCTTTGAGGGTTTTTCTTAAACATGGTGATAGTCTTGCTCCTGAGAAGTATTTCAACAATAGTTTTTCTTGTTAAATTTGTTTCGTTCTGCAAATAGGCAATAATATCAGGTATATTCTCTTGCAGGTTATCTAAGCCTACAGAATATCTATCTGATTCTTCCGCTACAACACCGCCGGCACTAATGTCAAGTCCTGCCTTGGTATATATAAGTTTGGCAGAGCTTACAAAAAGGCTCCTCTTCATCTCTTTACAAGATTCTTCAATTAGCTTCTCACTGTCGAAGTTCACAGAATAGGTAGTCTTGTACTTTATTCTATCCCATAAATCTTTAAAGTCAGGGTCTAGATAAACCTGCTTATTAAGCTTGATACTCTCTTTATCACTGTTATTTTTGATATTAAGGCTGCCGGATACCTTTCTTGCAAGAGCTGTAATCTCTGCTTTTACAGATTCAAATTCTTCTGATATCTTTATATCGTTATTCTTTATGGCAGTCTTCAGCCGGTCTTGGACCTTTCCTGCATCATCAATATATCCATTATCTATAAACTGTTTGTAGATAGCTTCTGAAGCCTTCTGCCCTAAGTATTTTACACTTCCATCATCCTGCTTTACCGGGATGTTAGCAAATATATGGCTTTCTATTATTCCAAACTTAATTCCAGTATCAGTTTCATATTCTCTCTGTAGAGCCTCAGCAAAATCTTCATAGCTTTCATTAGCCATGACAGTCAGAGTGTTTATTGAAAATCCATGCTGACGCTGGCCTTCTTGATTTACGGCAAGGCGTAGACCACGCCCAATTTCTTGACGTTTTTTAACCTCACTTCGTGTTTCATTCAGGGTGCATATCTGAAAGACATTTGGATTATCCCAACCTTCACGGAGAGCTGAATGGGAGAAAATAAATCTCAGCTTGGTATCAAAAGATAGGAGGCGCTCCTTATCCCTCATAATCAAGTTATAGGCATCCTCGTCATCTAGTGTTGAGCCACTTGTATCCTTAAAAACTCCCTTTTTATCAGCTGAAAAATATCCATTATGAACATCTTCAGCTGCAGTTTCCAAATCAATATCCTTAAAGAGGGTATTGTATTTAGGCCGCTTAATAAGGTCAGAATAATGCTTTTCAAAAAGCTCGGCGTAGATACCCTTTTGAGGATTTCCGTCTTTGTCATAATATCGATAGTTAGCAACCCGGTCTATGAAGAAAAGGCTTAATACCTTAATGCCTTGCTTATTCAATACCAGTTCTTTATTCAGGTGTTCTTCTATTGTTTTCCTTATCTGCTGCTCCTTTATAGCCAAATCATCTATATCACCAAGAGGCTTTCCTATACGCAGAATATCTGACTTGCTTGTAAAATCAACATATTCATTTTCAGATTCACAGTAAATTTCATTGACTATATAACCTTCGTAAATGTCACGTCCTTTGGACTTGTCGTAAAGGTCATCACCTTGTCTAATGGTTACCGGCTTACGCTTAACTACACCTTTTACATCCTTAACATCCATCTCTATTTTAGCTGTTATAGGTGATTTCTTATTATCGACAGATAAAAGCTTCATATAAGCGTTATTGTGATAGTCCTTGGTTTCAAAGCCCGCAACTTCTATTTGCTTAACAAGCTCTAAATTATAGGAGTCTACCGCATCCAGCTTATAGACAAGATTATGCTTTTCCACATGGGTGGCAGAATATCTTAAAGTACACAAGGGATTTAACGACTTGATGGCATCCTTAGACTTTGGGGTAGTATCTACCGATTGGGGCTCGTCTATAATAACAAAAGGACGAGTTTCCTGTATCAGTTCAATAGGCTTCATACCGTTTAATCTGTCATTAGGTCTATGGATGATATTTGCTTTATTTTCCTTGGTCGGGTCAGTAAAGCTCCTCCTAAATGCATCTATATTAATAACCATAATTTCTATATTATCGCTTACTGCAAAGCTTCTAACCTGTTCCAACTTACCGCTGTCATAAACAAAATAGTTGTATATTGTATTATCATATAAATCATTAAAATGGTCTTTGGTAATCTGTAATGACTTATAGACACCTTCTTTGATAGCAAGGCTGGGAACAACAATAATAAATTTTGAAAAGCCATAGTTTTTATGGAGTTCCAGTATTGTTCTAAGATAGACATAGGTCTTGCCTGTGCCCGTTTCCATTTCTATATCAAAGTCATAGTTTCCTGTTTTTAGGCTCTTTGTTTGGGGCAAGCCATTCTTTAGCTGAATCGCTTGTAAGTTTTCCAATATCTCATCTTGGCCAAGTTCAAGCCTGTTGCCGATACCGTTGGCGCTGTCATACAAGCCTATTTGTCCAGTATAGGCTGTTACTGTAAAGTTTGTCTGCATAGGTGTTTGTCCTCTAAACAAATCTACAATGGAGGCTATGGCCTGGTGTTGATATTCTAAGTCTTTATCAAATTGTAATTTCATAAGCTCATACCTCCTATAAAGTTATAAATTCTTCGATTCCACCATATTTAAATATCTCTTTAACATTGGTCTTGTTGCTGTCTGTCTTGAAACCATTATCCTTAAATACAACCCTGGTACTTTCAGGTGTTAATTCCTTTATCTTTTCCAAAATGCCTTTGGCAACTTCTGTTGTAATTTCATCATCAAGGCAAATCATAAGCATACCAAAACCAATAGAGTAAACTTTCTTATTAGCAATTACAAACTCATCAACCGGATAGGTAAGGTCTAATCCGTATTTAAGCATTATCTCATAGACAAGATCCAGTTCCGTCCTTCCTTCTTCATAATTATCTACATAATCTAAGATAGATTGTTCCAAGTTATTATAATCCGGTTGCCACTTACGGATATTAGAAGTATCAAGTTTCAAGACCTTAAAGCCTATATCAAGGTTTTCTATATTTTCTTTATCCTTATTTTCTTCTTTAACTTTCTCACCTGCACGGCGAATACGCTCCTTGCCTATCTCACAGATATTTGTATAGCCTGATTTATAAGCTTCGTCTTTTTCATCTGTCGGTTCAGGTAGTTGAACCATAATAAACTTACGATTGCCTCCGTCTTCGGCATTAAGTTGCATTACGGCGTGGGCTGTGGTAGCAGATCCAGAGAAGAAATCGAGAATTATACTATCTTGTTCAAGGTTAGCAAGTATTAACAAACGTGTAAGCAATCTAACGGGTTTGGGACCGTCGAATACACCCCCTATAAGTTTTACAACCTCTTGTGAACCTTCTTGACTATGTCCAACGTCTTTATGTAAAAGGATTGAAGTAGGAGCCATCCCGTCAAATTTTAAGTCTGTTAAAAAACGCTTTATGCGTGGTGTACCATCTCCTTCAGGTCCAAACCAAATTCGATTATCTGCAACAAGCTTATCAAACGCTTCTTTTGAACATCTCCAGCATCTTCCAGATGGTGGTTCAACAATCCGCCCAGAAGGTAATTTTACAGGATAATCGTAAGAAGCATTATATGTCTTAACAGAAATATCACTGGACATCCAAACACCTCGCAGGTCATTATCTGGATTAGAATACCTTAAATTTGCTTCCTTTGTGCGTGGAAGTCTACCTATAGTAAATTCATCTAGACTTTTTGCATACATCAAAATATAGTCGTGACTGTTCGAAATAAACCGTGCATCATTTTTCGGAGAAAAAGCTCTTTGCCAAACCATTTGTGCTATAAAATTATCCTCCCCAAACACCTCATTGCAAATCTTTTTCAGGTTATCAGCCTCACTATCATCAATACTAATAAATATAACTCCATCATCTTTGAGTAGATTCCTTGCTAATCTTAGCCTCGGGTACATCATATTAAGCCAGTCCGTATGATAACGTCCACTAGCTTCTGTATTAGTACTAATTCTATTTCCTTCACTATCCACTTGTCCTGTTATTTTCTTATAGTTCTCAAGACTATCATGAAAATCGTCAGGATAAACAAAATCTTTACCGGTATTATAGGGTGGATCTATATATATCATCTTAACCTTGCCATGATAGCTTTTCTGTAAAAGTTTTAGCACTTCAAGATTATCCCCTTCTATGTAAAGGTTCTGGGTCGTATCCCAGTCCTTACTTTCCTCTTTACATGGTCTAAGTGTACCTAATGACGGAGTTTGAGAAAGACGCAAGGCTCGTCCCTTACCATTCCAGGTAAAGTTATAACGTTCCTTGCTATCTTCTACATAGTTGCCCAGTATCTGTTCTAGTTTTTCAAAGTCAACCTTGTCCTCTGTAAAAACATCAGGGAATATTTCTTTTAGTTTTTTGATGTTTTCCTCTGCTATATCAGGTGTTTTGCCATCCAATCTTGTTTCTATCATTTTTCAAACTCTCCAATCATATCTTCTTTTTCCTGTTCAAGTTTTTTTATCTGTATATTTAACTCAATTCTACGATTAAATTGTGTTTCTTTTTTAAATTTTGACCTTACAGCTGCAATTTCTTGATCTATACATTCAATTTTCGTGATAATATTTCTTGCCTCTTCACCGCTTATATTCTTCGTTGATGGCAATATTGCAGATGCCTGGTATATACTTATTGCATCAACTAAGTCACTGTAAAGGTCATAAAAATTTGTAAATCTCATTTCTTTAATGTTTAGTTTCTTTAAAATATGGCTGTCTATATCTAACCAATCTGTATAAATCAATTCTTCAAGTGTATTTTTACTACTATCACTTAAACTGATCTTTTGATGGGCTAGGTATAGCTTGAATTTTTCTTGCATCTTGAAAATTAACAGCATGGGATAGGGTATAGCCCTCATAATAATTTCTGCAATTCTATTAAGCCTTGTATCACTTAGGAGTTCAACTTCTATTATCTCAATTTCAGGATAATCTATTAAATCATCCTTATAAGGTTTGATATTGGTGTTTTCCTCTTTCAAAGAGTACTGCCAGGTAATTTTCTTTATATTATTTGCAAATAATTTCTTATCACTCGTTGATAAGTCCGCAATTTCATAGAACGTTTTTTTAAATATTGGACTTCCAACCCCACATGATTTTGGAATGTTTAAATAATTATAGAAAGACATCTAGATACCCCTCTCTTTAATCATTGTTTACATTTGATATTGCTTTATATATTTTCAATTTTATTTCTTCATCATAATCATATTCCCCATTTAATGACAACACAATTATTTCATGTAATAGTTCCTTGTCTATTAATGTATTTTGTAGCACCACCTGTTTTTTGATTTATTGTATCTATAACGATATCTAAAATCGCCTGTCTTAAAACTCGTGCATTTTCACTTTCTACTAATAGCATTCCAATATTTAAAAATGACCTGAAGTCAAATATTGCAAGCTGTGTGGTTTTGCTCCCGACATTAATGTCGGGAGCATTTGATTCTTTTATTTGCTCTTTGAATTGCTTTAATCTTTTTCCTTTTATTATTTCATATCCATTTTGTTTTAACTCATCGGAAAAATCAGCAACATACCTTTCGATTGTTCTTATGTCTACTTCAAAAAAATCCGCTACCATTTCTTTAGTAAATCTTACTTTTTCTTCAAAATTTATTCCTATTATATTGGTTGCCTTCTGTATTTCGTCAATTGCGTATCTATTATTTAATATATTTTGTCTATCTATATTAGAATTTGTTAAGTCCTTCTTCAAAATTTCACCTCCATATGCAATTATCAATCATTTATTACTTTAGCACTAAAAAAGTAACCAGTTCAAAATCTTCCATACCATCAATGTTAGCTTTTGGAATAATAGTTCCTCCCTTGCTGAACAAACTTGCAAGACCAATTTCTTGTTTTTTACCGATTAAATTTTGTATGGACTTTTCAAGTAGGTCTGAATAATGGTCCATATTTCTACCATCCTTTGTTTCGGTGTTAAATTCATCTACCAATTCTTTTATCACTTGTTTTTGTCCTGAACACAGTTTTTTATAATAATCTAAAATTCTCTTAGCATGAATAAATGAGAATTTTACTTCCCCGTCATCTGAAATATAGACCATATAATATGGGAAAAGTGCATTTTGTTCTTTTGTCTGTTCATGTCCTTTTATTTGTTTTAGTGTAAATATTACGCCCGGCTTAATTTCATCTCTTAAATTTTCATCAATCCTTGCTACTGCATACATACCATTAGGTGCTTCATCTAAGATTTTTCTGTTTTTCTTCATGTAGTCCATCAGCTCTATTTTAAAATCATTAAATGTAAGGTCTGTAATTGAAATTCCGCCGGAAATTTCTTCAAGGTCAACAACTTCCGTCTGCAATTTCTTAAGCTGTTTCCTTCTATACTCTAAATCTTTCATTTCACTGCTTTCATCAGATTCAATTATATTTTCTTCTCCTGTTGCTGAAACATCAAGCAAGACCATCCTTCCCTTAACACGTTGCTGCAAATTTATATATTCATCAAGATCCTTAGTTGGCCAAAAGTTAACTAACTGGATTACTGCATTTGTAGAGCCTATGCGGTCTATACGCCCAAATCTCTGTATAATACGAACAGGGTTCCAATGTATGTCATAATTAATCAAATAATCGCAATCCTGCAAGTTCTGTCCCTCAGAAATACAGTCTGTAGCAATAATTACATCTATGCGTTCTGTCATTTCGGGAAAAATTTTCTCGCATTCCTTTGATTGAGGTGAAAATAATGTAAGTACTGTATTTAAATCATTTATTTTAATAGTTTTTTTCTGTTCTTTAGATAAAGGAATTGTTGATTGATTTTCACCACTTCCGGTTACAAGAGCAGAATAAATTCCAAGGTCTTTTAATGTTGGAGCTATATGCCTGTAAAGATACTTGGCAGTGTCTGCAAATGCTGTAAAAACTATAACCTTTTTATTATTATCATTAATGGGCTTATTGAATTTATTTTTAATGATTGATTTTAGTTCTAATAGCTTGGCATCTCTGTCAGGCGTTACATTCATTGCTTCAAGCAGTATAGTTTCAAGTTTATCCTTGTCCCACATCAAATCCTGCTTCCATTTTATTAAATCCATGTCTTGCAACAATACCTTAACATTGTTTCCAAACATTAAATTATCATATTCCAAATCATCTATGTCAATATCATTTATATCCATTTCAGCATCATAATCAAATTGCTGTTCTTCAATTAGTTCTATAGTTTTATCAATTTTATCTAGTATCTTTTCTACAGTTAAGGCAAAGGAATTAATAGAGCTTTCCATTCTTTTGAGAATACCTACTCTCATAAGTCCAACTAGACTTTGCTCCCTGTCTGCCTGCCTAAATATACTGTTGTTTTCCCCAACAACCATATCGTATTTCATTTCATAGGATTCGCGTTTTTCAGGTAAAACATAGCCTAAGGGGGAGTAAACACACAAGGTAAGCTTTTTTATCAGCCTGTTTATTTCTCCGATTGGAGGAAATTCATTTTCTGTATCTATTTGAGGATATATATTCTTAGGTGGTAATCTGGTTGGAAATTTTCCTATTTCCTCAATATTATAGTACTTTTCAATATGCTTTCTTGACCTGGCAATTGTAATTGTATCCAGCAGCTTAAAATAATCGACATCCATCATATTCATAAAGGTTTCTGTATTTCTTTCTTGGTCAGGTAATAAGGACCATTTGTTAAAAATCAACTGAGCTTTTCTTAATATAATTTCTAAACTGTTCAAGCCAATGCCTGCAAAAGCATTATCCTTGCCCTCTGTTATAAATGCAATTTGATTCTTTATATCATTCATCTTATTGTTTACCGGCGTTGCAGACAGCATTAAAACCTTTGTCTTTACCCCTGTCTTAATAATTTCATTCATTAGTCTTTCATATCGGGTAACTCTTCCCTTAACAGGAGGATTATTCCTAAAGTTATGGCTTTCATCAATTACTACAAGGTCGTAATTTGACCAGTTTACAGTGGCTAAATTAATTTCTCCGGACATACCACCGATCCTGCTTAAGTCTGTATGATTAAGAACATCAAAATTAAACCTATCTTCGACAAATATATTTCTTTTATCATTTTGAGTATAGATTGTCCAATTATCTCTTAGCTTTTTAGGCACCAAGACAAGTACTCTGTCATTTCTTAGCTCATAATATTTAATAACTGCAAGGGCAGTAAATGTTTTACCTAATCCAACACTATCTGCAATTATGCAGCCATTGTATTTTTCTATTTTATCAATTGCCCCCATAACTCCATCTTTTTGGAATTTGTATAGTTTGCTCCAAATTTTGGTATCCTTAAAACCGGTTTTGCTTTTTACTATATTATCTTCTGTTAGCTCGTCCAAATAATCATTAAAGATATTATATAGGGTCACGAAATATATAAATTCCGGTGTATTTTCCTTATATAACACTTTCATCTGTTCCAGAACTTTATCCTTAACATCTTCTACAGCTGTTTCGTCATTCCACAAATCGTTAAAGGCATTTAAAAAACTAATAGTATATTCTTTACCGTACATGCACATATTACTGTCTAATCTATTAGAGGGAGATATACCTAAACCATCAGATGTAAAATCAACTGTTCCATTTATAGAAACATTATCATCTTCATTTTCTATATAGATTAGCCTTGGCTGTGCAGGGTTAGATTTTTTCAGAGATTTTATTTCTGTCTTTTCATCCAGCCATTTAGCACATTCCTTTGCTATGGCTGCTTGTTTCATTTCATTTCTTAACTTTAATTCGAATTCATTGCCGGAAACTTTCTTTTCATTGATATGGTTATGTTGTATGTAAAATTCCCTGATAAGCTCTTTGTCCTTCTTTACAAAGGTTGGTTCAGTAAATATAAATTTCATACAATCTATTTTACTTAATTCTTTTTTTAGTTCTGCATAGGCATATATTGTAAAATATGCGGATATAATAGATAGCTTTGAGCCCTTTTTCAGCTCCTCTTTTAATTCGTCAACTACCTTGTACTTCTTATTGTCTAAGACTTTTGGTGGCTTCATTTTATGGCTTTCCCCCGTGCAATATTAAGATTAATATGTTAATTTATGTTTTTATCAAAGTTAATAAGTAATTTGTTGTTTGATAATATTATATAGGAAAATACAAGTATTTACAAATTAATCTGCTTATTTGAGCAGCAGTAATCGTGTGTCAAAATTTGGTATTCTAGCTGTATTACCATTCGTCAATTAATGCGGAAGTTCACATATTTGCAAAAGATAATACATCAGCTAAAAATTCCTTTTTTTTACTATCTTTATTTATGGTTAAATCCTCCTTATACTCCAATGTCTTACCTTAAAATATTTGATTTTCAATCAAAAGTTCTAAATCAGACTTTGAAATACCCTTTATATTTTTTTGAATCATAATATACTCCCCCATTATCGGTTTCGTTTCATTTTGTATGTTGTATAGTTGAAGAAATACGATAATTCTCAAACTGTAAATGCTTTAAATTTGAATGGAATTTCAACATCTATTAAGCATTAGATACAGCTTCTGTTGGCTCCAACAATAATTGCAATGCATCTATAGCATAACTTCTTTTCATTTTATCGTGACAATACTGGTTATAATAGTTCCTTAAACAGTTATAACAACTTGTATCTTGTTTTTCTCCTCCACAGCTACATTCTGAAACCACTTCTAATGCTTTCTCCAAAGTCAATTTAAAATATTCTTCATCCATTAATCTTTTAACATGTCCAGCACCACCAGGTACAGTATCGAAAAGTATTAGCGATTTGTTCAAATTGTTCTTAACGTATAAAGTTCCGTCAATATCACTTCTATCTATCTCCAAGGCAATAGACATACCTTCAATAATACTGTACATTAATGATTCCCAAAATCCATCCTCATTTGAAAAATCAGCAAATACATCTCCAAAATCAATTTCAACTATATCTGTTTCAAAGTTATAACCTAGGGCTAATTTTTCAAATCTGCCACTACAATCTTTATCATTTGTATTTTTATGTTTTTTAGGAATCCCATCTGCATTTCCATACCCGCAAGTTTTGCATATATGAAAATCTTGACCTTTACCATTATTTATTACAGAAAGTTCTCCATGATTCTGACTGGTTAATTTTATGATATTATAGCCTATCTGTATTTCCTTTTCTTCAACTTTATTTCCAACACCTGAAAAATGCTTTCTGCTTGAATATGTTTTTTC
>ENA-UOOK01001152-UOOK01001152.1-fermentation-metagenome-genome-assembly--contig:-NODE-1152-length-35208-cov-7.314283_pt1 | contig 35208 bp, 36 predicted proteins | sample MGYA00245777_ERZ724023 | MGnify/ENA primary metagenome ERZ724023 (study PRJEB28704, sample SAMN03018312) | fermentation metagenome | biome: anthropogenic terrestrial biome; feature: soil; material...
CAAATTTGGGGTGCATTTACTCATACAAATGTGCATTTACTTTTTCAAGTGACCTATTTTAAAATTTTATCTTCTTGTAACAATTAAAAGCTTGCTTTGGCTGTTGAATCCCCGGCCCCAGTAGGCTATAATGGCAATAGGAATTATTTGCCAGAGGGGTGAATAAATGTTTGATTCTAAAGCTACACTTGCACTTTTGCTTTCATTATTTGCTGGTTTATCGACACTTCTGGGCACGTTGATTGTCTTTTTTATCAAAGACAAAAATGAAAAAATCATCACCTTTGCTCTAGCCTTTGCAGCTGGGGTGATGATTAGTATCTCCTTCACTGATCTGTTGCCAGGAGCCCAGGCGTCTTTAGTAGTAGGCTTTGGCAAAACATGGGGTGTTATTTCCTCTGTGCTCTTTTTAATCATGGGTATCCTGACAGCTGCGGCCATCGATCTGTTCGTGCCCCATCGGGAGTTCGATCCTGAAACGGAAGAGAAACCCCACCATGATCTTTTCCGTGTAGGCTTTGTTTCCATGCTGGCGATGGCACTGCATAATTTCCCAGAGGGGATTGCAACTTTCATGGCAGGCTACAATGATTTGTCTTTGGGGATTTCTATTTCGCTTGCGATTGCCCTTCATAATATTCCCGAGGGGATCTCCGTTGCGATGCCCATCTACTACGCCACAGGCAGTAAAAAGAAGGCTATTTTATTTACATTTTGGTCTGGGATTGCCGAGCCTCTAGGGGCGCTCCTGGCCTTTTTAGTATTGCGTCCCTATATCAATGATGTGGTCTTAGGTGCCAGCTTTGCCCTGGTGGCAGGGATTATGCTCTATATTAGTTTTGAGGAACTATTGCCCTCTTCGCGAAGTTATGGGCATCAGCGCTTGGCTCTGGTTGCTACCTTTGTTGGCATTTGTATCATGCCCCTGAGTCATATTTTCTGAGTAGGAAACCTTAGCGCTTGGTATTAAGATACAAGAAAGTATCCTATAATATTAGATGTAAATTAATTGATTACTAAGCCATCACGGCCGGCAAACACACTTCCGATAGTTTGCCGTTACTTTATGATTTTAGATAAATCCATTTTTCCCTAAACTACCCGCTGAATCTCCACAGGAATATGGAAAATCGCACAAACGGGATAGAAGCTTTACCCAAAGCAGCTTGCGGGGCTTTGAGCTGATCTGTAATATATAAGATGACATCCTGAATGTCTTTCTTGCCAAAGGAAGATAGGTCAGCTTATACATTCTCACCAGTCGCCTTTTCAGAAAGCTGTTTGCGTAGATCGGAGAATACTTCCTTATGGGAGGAGCGACTCCCAGTGGTTTTTGCTTCCAGCTCCGCTTCTTTCAGCTTGAAATATATCTCGCTTTTAAATTGCAGCCGTTCAAAAGCCTCTTTACTCATGATCACCATATCACCCTATCCGTTCTTCGTCAAAAAGATCGGTTCGCTGGTTTCATGAACTATCCTAGATATATCCGCAAAGTTATTCCGCAGGTCGGATCCAGGTCTGCTCTGTGGCATACCGTTCACCTCCGAAATCTGCTTAGCTTGATTTTATCATTATTATTATGCTACGCTCAAGATGCCGCATAATTACAGATCACACATGAAGCCATGAACGCCTGAATCAGACCTAAGAATCCACGGCTTGTCCCGCGTGAGGGTCAATTATTCGTCAGTGTCGCTTTCCGGCAAATCTCCAAAAAGAATACGCAAGTAATCCCGCCTGCCGTATAGTACCCGGTCAATATAGACTTCCCTACCATTCACACGATAAAACGCAACGTGACTGCCACAGACCAAGAAACGATAATCGCTTTCTATATCAACGACAGACGACAACGTGGCCCCCATTTCGGAGAAGTCCTGTAATTTGTCGATGGTATCCATAATACGGTTTACCACATTTAGCGTAGCGTCGGGATTGCACAGAACCGTAAAAATATATTCCCAAATTTCATTCAAATCGTTCAGGGCTTCCGGGGAATAGTGCAAACTATTTTTCATGTGTCTTTTCCCTGAAATAAGCTTTCATATCGGCAGAAGAAAGCCATCCCTTTTCTTCTCCAGTTTTTTTGCCTTTTGCAATTTCGCTCATAAGTTGTAGTGTTGCTTGTGTTTTTTCGTAGTCCTGTATATCAACAATCGCATAGCGGCCACGGCCATTTTTTGTGAGAAATACTGGCGCACCTACGGAAACGTCACGCAGTACATCGCTGTAATTCCGCAAATCAGATATTGGCTTGATGTTTGGCATGAATTACCACTCCTTTCATTTACCTTACTCATAGTATATACAAATCTGCTGTAAAATTCAATGTGAAATTTACAGCGCTCAAAGCATTGAGACCTTTTATAATACCGTCAGAAGTCATAGTCATTGTGGATATTTACCCCCACAGGAATATGAAGATTACTCTTACAACCAATTGAGAAAGTCTTTACCAAGGGTTGGATAAGGGGAATTTGTCTATTGCCTTCGGCTCCTTCAGATTTCATTTCGCAATGAACACCCTTGCGCATCAAGCTACGGTAGGTCTGTTGCCAACCCCCGTTCCGGACTTTCACCGTATAGAAGCTAGCCCTGCCGGGCTCATACAAAAAGGGCACTACAACACGAAGTGGAGTAGTGCCCTTTTGTTTCGAGTATTTATTTTAACTGCGCTCTTGAGCTATCCTCTGGGCATAGCCGCTTGCCCTGTAAGCTGCCAGAGGATCTAGAGGTCTGTCCAGCTCCTGACGTACTTTCGCCAGCAGCGGCCGCACATCAGTCTCAAAAGCAGATTTCAAAATATTCTCCGCGGCAACAATATCTCCTGCCAACTGCGCCTGGGCTAATTGTTTCCTGTCTACAAGCAGTGCTTTTGCATAAGCTGTCTGGATATTGAGCACAGACTGAATCATCGCCTCGATCTTAGGCTTGAGGTTATGAGACTGGTCGATCATGTATGCCACATCAATAGCTTTGCCTTCCCCACCTGCCACCAGCTCGCAGAAAATCAAAAATAGCTGGTAAGGATCGATGGACCCCACTGTCAGATCATCGTCTGCATACTTTTTATCATTGAAGTGGAAGCCGCCTAGTTTGCCCTCATCGATGAGGAAGGAAACAATATGCTGGATATTGGTGCCCAGAGGATGGTGACCAGTATCCACCAGGGTCAATGCGCGATCTCCTAGCTTGTTAGCAAAGGTGGTAGCCATACCCCAATCACCAAGATCAGTATGATAGAAAGCAGGCTCAAAGAACTTATATTCGATGAGCATCTTCATGTCCTCATCCATAGCAGCATAAATTGCTGCTAGTTCTTCTTGGAGGCGATGCTTTCGGGCCCGGAAATCATCCTGCCCTGGATAGTTTGTACCGTCAGCCAGCCACATGCTAAGATATTCTGAGCCTGTCTCGCGCATAATCTGGATGCACTCTAAAACGTGTGCCCTGGCCTTTGCCCGGACAGCAGGATCCGGGTTTGTAAGGCTACCGAGCTTATAGTCCTGATCTTGGAATAAATTAGGATTGATAGCACCCATCTTAAGACCGAGCTCTTTTGCCCACCCCTTGACTTCACCCCAGTTATCAGTCTTGTCCCAGGGAATATGGAAGGCAACACTGCCTGCCACACCGGTATATTTATGCACCTGGGCAGCATCCTCAAGTTTTTGCCTCAAGGTCTTCGCTGCTTGAGCTTGCGTAAACACAGCAAAACGGGTTCCTGAATCTGCATAGCCCCAAGATGGGGTCTCGATAACAATGCTCCCAAGCGCCTCTTTTACCTTCCCCAGATCTATTGCCTGGTTTTGGGAGACAAGCTGGCTCTCCCACTGAGAATACCTTTCTATGACTTTATCCACCCTTGTTCCTCCTCTAATTGTGAAATCGATAACATATAAGATTTCTATATTATTTCGACAACTATTTCCAGTTTCCTTCCTGGAGAGCCAAAGAGATTCTTTTAGAAATTATCTAGATAAATCAAGTGCTTTCTTTATAGTGCCACCGCCTACCACCAGCTGATCTTGGTAGAAAACAACTGCCTGCCCTGGCGTAATCGCACTTTGAGGTATAGCAAAGTCCACACGAACCTGCCTCCCTTGGGGAATAATTACAGCTGGGGCGCGAGGCGCATTGTAGCGAATCTGAGCCTGAACTTCCATTGGAGCCTCCAGTTCATCTAAAGGGATGAAGTTTAGGTTATCTGCAAGCAGACTCGAGCTGGATAGGTCCTCTTTTTTTCCCACAATCACGCGATTGAGCTGGGGGTCCACTTCCAGCACAAAATAGCGCTGGCCAGTATGGCCCAGACCTAAATTTCTTCTTTGGCCGATGGTGAAATTGACAATGCCACTGTGCTCCCCGAGCACCTGGCCTGCGGTATCTACGATCTGGCCTGGCTTTTGAGAAATCCGCTCCTTGAGAAAAGACCGATAATCATCATTGGGAACAAAACAGATCTCCTGGCTCTCGGCTTTGTGGGCTACCGGAAGCTGGTATTTTTCTGCTAAAGCGCGGGTTTCGTCTTTGGTAAGTTCGCCTAAGGGAAAGAGGAGATGACGCAGCTGCTCTTGGCGGAGGCCTGCCAGTACATAGCTTTGATCCTTGTGCTCGTCTCGGGCTCTGTAGAGGAGAAAACGATCTCCTTTTTGTTTGATCCGCACATAGTGACCTGTAGCCAAAAATTCTGCATCCAGCTCCAGTGCCCGCTTGAGGAGGGCTCTGAATTTAATCTTTTCATTGCAGCGAATGCAAGGGTTTGGCGTTCTACCCCTTTGGTATTCTGAGCAAAAGTCGGCAATCACCTCTTGGGCGAAGAGATCTTGAAAGTTTGAAACATAGTAGGGGATCTGAAGCTGTCTTGCTACACGCCTGGCATCTTCAACTGCAGAGAGGGAACAGCAGGCTCCAGTTTTGTCTTCCTGGGGCCAGATCTGCATGGTGATGCCGATCACCTCATAACCCTGTTCCAAAAGCAAAGCGGCGGCAACAGAACTGTCAACGCCGCCGCTCATGGCCACAACAACTCGCCTACTCAGTTTTCGCATCCTCCCCAGGCAAGGTTCTACCTTGCTTTTTCAGGTAATCTTCAATAGCTCTGTGGAGAGCATCTGCAGCTAAATTTGAGCAGTGCATCTTCTGAGGTGGCAAGCCCCCTAGGGATTCAGCAACAGCTTTGTTGGAGAGCTCCAAAGCCTCCTCAATGGTTTTGCCCTTGGCAAGTTCCGTGACCATGCTGCTGGTGGCGATGGCAGCGCCACAGCCGAAGGTCTTAAATTTAATATCTGTGATTACATCATTTTCATCAACCTTGATGTACATCTTCATGATATCACCACAGACAGCGTTCCCCTCCTGGCCCACGCCATTCGCATCTGCGATCTCTCCTACATTCCTCGGCCGACTGAAATGATCCATTACCTTCTCCGAATACATTTTCCTCTCCCCCTCTACTTCTCACAAGCACAATCTGTTGTATATAGTGGTGACATAGCGCGTAACTTCTCAATTATTCCCGGTAGCACCGCTAGCACCTGATCAACATCTTCCTCTGTGGTCCAGCGGCCCAAAGTTAGTCTCAAAGAGCCATGGGCAATCTCATGGGGTATTCCCATAGCCAAAAGTACATGGGAGGGTTCAAGTGACCCTGAGGTACAGGCAGAACCGCTGGAGGCTGCAATCCCTAGCAGGTCCAAATTCAAAAGCATAGCCTCCCCTTCCACGTATTCCACAGCAATGTTCACATTTCCCGGCAGACGCTTGGTTTTGTGGCCATTGAGCTTCACATGGGGAACTGCCTCTATCAGTCCCCGGCTGAGCTTATCCCTCAAATAAATCAGCTGCGCAACTTTCTCCTCGCGCTTCTCTTGCGCCAGCTCCAAAGCTGTCCCCATTCCCACAATTGCAGGTAAGTTTTCTGTGCCTGCGCGTCTGTTGCGCTCCTGAGCACCGCCGTGGATTAAGGAAACCGGGCGCAGTCCCCGGCGCACATAGAGTGCACCTACGCCCTTGGGCCCATAGAACTTGTGGGCAGAGATGCTGAGGAGATCGCAGTGGAGTTCCTCCACATCCAGTGGCAATACACCTGCTGTTTGCACTGCATCTGTGTGGAAGGGAATTTCATGATCCTGGGCAATTTTGCCGATTTCGGCGATGGGTTGGATGGTGCCAACCTCGTTGTTTGCATGCATAATAGTGATGAGAATGGTCTCAGGCCGAATTGCCCTTGCCACATCCTCAGGATCCACCATACCCTCGCCATCTACAGGCAGGAAAGTAACTTCAAAACCGTGATCCATCAAAAATTTGCATGCATCCATTACTGCGTGGTGCTCAACGCTTGAGGTGATGATATGATTACCTTTTTTCGCCCGTGCCCAGGCCATGCCTTTGATGGCCAGGTTATCTGCCTCAGAGCCTCCACCTGTAAAAATAATTTCAGAGGCTTCCTTGGCCCCTAACTGCCGGGCGATAGATTCTCTAACTTCCTCCAGCTTGCCCTTGGCCTCCCGGCCTGTAGCATAGATACTGGAAGGATTGCCAAAATGCTCGAAGAAATATGGTTGCATCGCCGCTACTACTTCCGGAGCAGTAGGGGTGGTTGCTGCATAATCAAGGTAAATTTTATTCAAAGGAACCATCCCCCTCTAACTAAAATTCTGGGCTAGTTGCCAGGCGCTGTGCCTCAGCCCTAAGATCATCTAGCGTGGTAGTATCTAAAACCTCATTCATTCTCTGATGCATTCTCTCCCACAGGAGCCTCGTGGGACAGTGATCTGCCTTTTCGCACGAAGGTTGTCCTGGTTCATCTAAGCATTCCACAGGGGAGATGGGCCCCTCTAAAACCCTGATGATTTCCCCCGTTGAGATCTGGGGCGGGGCTTTTGCCAATTCATAGCCACCTTGGGCCCCACGGACGCTCTTGATTAGTCCTGCTTTACGTAGGCTGCCCATAAGCTGCTCTAGGTAATGATCCGAGATCTCCTGGCGGGCAGCGATATTTTTGAGGGGGATGGGCCCCTGGCCAAAATGCAGAGCCAGCTCCACCATGGCTCTGAGACCATAACGCCCTCTTGTAGATATTCGCATGCTGCTCCCTCCAATCCCGACTAAATTCCTCTGGTTTAAGAAAAGTTTACCACGACCCATCTAGTGTGTCAAGAGGTAGGGGGAGTTTTTTTTATTCTCTCCCTGATCCGGGCCTCATATCCTTCCTCTGATGGTTGATAATATGTTCGCCCTACTAAAGAATCAGGAAGATACTGCTGCTCTACCCTATGGCCTGGATAATCATGGGGATAGAGGTAGCCCCTGCCATGACCGAGTTTTTCAGCGCCCTTATAGGAGCCATCTCGCAGATGAATTGGTACCTCTGCCTTGCCCATTCGCTCCACATCTCGATTGGCAGCGTTAATTGCCAAATAGGCAGCATTACTTTTCGGTGCTGTAGCCAGATAAATTACAGCTTGCGCCAAGGGGATTTGGGCCTCAGGCATGCCCACAAATTCCACAGCTCCAGCCGCGCTATTTGCTACAAGCAAAGCTTGTGGATCTGCCAGACCCACATCTTCAGCTGCTAAAATCACCATTCGTCTGGCTATAAAACGAGGATCTTCTCCTGCCTGGAGCATTTTCGCGAGCCAAAACACAGCTGCATCCGGATCTGAACCGCGCATGCTTTTGATGAACGCCGAGACTGTATCGTAATGATTATCGCCTGTTTTATCATACTGGAGGATCTTCCTTTGAATGGACTCGGCTGCAATCTGGGAGGTGATAGAGCGCTTGCCGTCTTGGGGCTCTGTGGTGAGGGCAGCAAGTTCTAAGGCATTGAGGGCTGTGCGGGCATCTCCCGCTGCCATCTGTACCAAATGTTGCTTGGCCTCTGAAGTGAGCTCTACCCCTAAAAGTCCCAGTCCTCGCTCCCTGTCGGCTATAGCCAGTTCCAGTACTTTTTCTATGTCTTGGGGTTTTAGGCTTTCTAAACGGAAAAGCCTCGAGCGTGAAAGCAGAGGCGAGTTAACCTCGAAGAAGGGGTTTTCTGTGGTGGCACCGATGAGGGTAACCAGGCCGCTTTCCACAGCAGGCAACAGCGCATCCTGTTGGCTGCGGTTGAAGCGGTGTATCTCATCGATGAAGAAGATGGTTTTTTTGCTATAAAAATCGCGCTGTTCTTTTGCTGCCGTCAGCACTTCGCGGATCTGCGCCACACCGCTTGTGACAGCATTCAGCTGCACAAAGCGCGAGCTTGTAGTATTGGCGATGATCTTGGCTAAAGTTGTTTTACCAGTGCCTGGGGGTCCATAAAAAATAAGGGAGCCTAGCCTATCTGCTTCGATAGCACGACGCAAAAGACGACCTGGCCCCACAATGTGCTCTTGGCCCACAAACTCATCTAAAGTCCTGGGCCTCATTCTCGCGGCAAGGGGTGCCTCTCCCCTGCCCTGATCACGGCTGGCGAATAGGTTCATTTCTCTCCCTCGCTACAGATTATTATTTCTTTCTCAGTAACAATTTCCTCTATTCGGCAATCATTTGCCTCCTCAGGCAAATGATCTAAAATCTGCTCTCCATAGGCCAGACCAATTCGCAAAGCACCGGTTTTTTTCAATAATCGATCAAAATAACCTGCTCCATAACCCAGTCTCCTACCTGCCCGATCATATGCTAAAGCTGGAACTAAGACCAACTCAAGCTCCCCGGGATCGATCAACACTGGGTCTCGGGGCTCCGGTACTCCAAATGTGCCTGGGGCAAGCTGGCTCCAGGAAGTGAGTTTCGAGCAGAGGAGTTTCTTCCCCTCCACCTTAGGGACAATTACAGTTTTTCCTTCCTGCCATGCCTGCTCTACAATCTCTTTAGTTTCCACCTCGCCGCGGATGGTGAGAAAACACATGATCACTTTGCGATTACGCCATGAGGTGAGGCGCGTAAGCTTTCTCGCTATTTCTCGGCTAGCCTTTTCTCTGAACTCGGGGCTCAACTGATAGCGAGAGGCCAGGCAAATTTTCCTCAGTTCTTGTTTGGTCATGATCCCTCTCCTAATAAATCCCGTGCCGCAACACTTGCCAGAATCATCCCGGCTACAGGGGGCACAAAACCGATAGTTCCCACTTTGCCCCGGGTTCGCGGCAGTTCTGTGGAAAACACTACCTGAATCCCCCGCTGGATCCCACGCTTTCTCAGTTCTCCTCGGACGATCCTAGCCAGAGGGCAAGTATGGGTTTTACTGATATCTGCCACTTGAAATTTTGTTGGATCCAGACGATTGCCAGCGCCCATGGCGCTGATAATGGGAACTTTAAATTCAAAAGCCCGAACTAACAGATCTACTTTATCCGGGACAGAGTCGATTGCATCTATTATGTATGCCGGGTTTCTCTCAAAGAAACTCATGCTATTTTCAGCTGTATATCTTTCCGGAATTAAATTTAAGATAAGCTCAGGATTAATCAGCTTCAACCTTGTAGCCATGGCCTCAACTTTCAGCTGCCCTACAGTTTCATCTGTGGCTACCAGCTGTCTGTTGATATTGCTGGGAGCAACGCGGTCGAAGTCCACCAGTGTAAGCTCACCGATGCCGGATCTGGCCAGGGCTTCAACTGAAGCGGAGCCCACTCCCCCCACACCGAAGACCATTACATGGGCGGAGGCAAGTTTCCTGAGCCCAGCTTGTCCAATTAATAATTCTGTTCTGGAAAAACGTTCCATTTTCTCTCCATAAGAAAAAACCCCACCATGCCGCTTAGCTGCTTGTTGAGAACCTGCACTCGGCAGGTGGGTGCCCGCCTGAAGACTTTCCACTTCCGCTCAAAAACGGCTTGTGGGCCACCTCCAGAGAGAGGGCTCCCTTTAATGTTGTGTTGGCTCACAACACTAGCAGCTCGAACACGAACACAGTAGGGCCGGTTGTCTTTGTTTCTTACCTTGGTTTTATAATAGCACATTAGCCAATACAGATCAAGGGGTATGCATGGTCCTTTTTATTGGTATTTGGTGCTTCGCAAAGGAATGGGAGCTATTTTTATTATCCAATTTCGCGAACTATTTTTACAACAAAGCTGACCATGTTTCCTGATATTTCCCCAAAAAATAAAGCTGAGCCTTTCATCCCTTCTTAATAAAAATGCTTTCCATTATGTTTCCTAATTATTATTCTCCCTGATTATTTCTAGCACCATCATAAGGCTATCTTTCGCCTCATGTGCTATAAGACTTATAAATGGTTCCAAATCTCCCCCGTCTGCCTCCATGAGCGCTCGGTAGTAGTCTTCTCGCTTTTCATTCTTGATTATCACCGGCAAAAAACCAGCCCTCATCAGTAGCAAGTTCATCAACAGCCTCGCCACTCTCCCATTACCATCATCGAAAGGATGAATCGCAACTAACCGATAGTGGGCCCGCGCTGCCGCCTCCACAGGGTGCGATTTTTGGGTATTAAGCCACGTTATTAATTTTGCCATCTCGCCTGGCACCCCTATTGGATCACAATAGCGATGAACCTTTCCATCCACTGTAAGAACATGGTTAGGCTGGAGCTTATAAGCACCAGGTGTGATTCTTTTCTTTATTTTATTACCGTTTGGGCCAACCAATACATGCTCAATTCCCCGAAGGAGGAGAGTATGCAATTCTTTGATCAAACCCTCTGTGATCGGACGCTGTTGTTTGGTAATATTTTGCAGCCAATCAATTGCTTCAGCATGATTTTGTGCTTCAAGGTATTCCAGAAGCGTCTTCCCCTTTGAGGTAAGACCGTGTTGAAGAAAGAATGAAGTTTCTTGCAAGGTAAGGGTATTGCCCTCAATCGCATTGGAATGATAGGTCCATTCTATTTTTATCTTATCATAGATCACTGCCATGAGCTCTGGGCTAAGGGGACGGTAGTTATCTAATTCGGCTTTTAATTTGTTCAGCTCTTGATAAATCACCATCATCACCCCCACGGAATATTCTAACATCTCCTACGACCACACGCTAAAGCATTTGACTATAGCCAACCACACGGTTAATTTAAGATTGATTCTAGAACATATATATTTCCAAGGAAATTAGCACCAGAAGGGATAGGCCGCGCCTATCCCTTCCTTTTTTTAGCCTTCCAGCTCCCGGATTAGTACCTGGGCAATCAAAGCATGGCCTGCCGGGGAGGGGTGCACACCATCTGGCGCCCAAAACTGCGGCTCCCGTCTAGCGGAGGCTTCGGCAAAAAGCCCGTCTAGAGGAATCAGCCGCGTCTTGAACTCTCGCGCTAGCTTCCGCACCACCTGAATTTTAGGATCAAGATCCTCCCGCCAGGCGATTCGATCTGGAGGGTATGGCAAGACAAATGGCTCCAAAAGAATAATCTGGGCAGCTGTCCGCTCCTGGGTCTGGGTCAGAATCCAACGATAATCTTCCTCATATTGCTCCGGAGAGGTGGGATCCTCTCTATCATAGCGTCGCCAGCAATCGTTAATTCCGATGAGGATCGTGAGGATGTCCGGTTTCAACTCCAGACAATCCTCACTCCAGCGAGCTTTCAAGTCCCGCACTCTGTTGCCACTGATCCCCCGATTGATAAACTGCAGTCCCAATTCTGGATAGCTTGCCGAAAGCAAGGACGAAACAAGCCTTGGGTAGCCCAATCCCAGCTGAGCATCATCTTCCCTGCTGCGTCCGGCATCTGTAACACTATCACCTTGAAATAGAATTACTGCCTCATCCTTTAGCATCTAGATCCTCTCCCTACTCTTTAATATTCAAATGTAGCTCCCGCAGTTGCCGGGCATCAACAGATGATGGTGCACCTGTAAGCAGGCAAGATGCACTTTGTGTTTTAGGAAAAGCAATCACATCGCGAATAGAGGGCGCAGCTGCAAGTAGCATAATTAGGCGATCTAATCCCAAAGCTATCCCACCGTGGGGTGGAGCTCCATAGGAGAAGGCCTCAAGGAGAAAACCGAATTTCTCCTCTGCTTCCGAGGGGGAGATATTCAGGGCAGAGAACATTCGCTCCTGTAGTTCCCGCCGATGGATCCTGATGCTGCCGCCACCTAGCTCAATTCCATTGAGCACCAGATCATAGGCCTGTGCTCGCACCTGACCAGGATCAGTCTCAAGAAGCTCCAGATCCTCAGGGCGAGGTGATGTAAAGGGATGGTGTACTGCCTGATAACGCTTCTCTTTCTCATCGTATTGGAGAAGCGGAAAATCCACAACCCATAATAGCTCCCAGCGATCTTCGTCGATGAGATTGAGGCTTTTGCCCAACTCCAAACGCAGTCTGCCTAAAACCTCCATGGTAACTTGGGGTTTATCTGCAACAAAGATCAATAGATCACCTGTTTTGCCTCCCATGCGCTCCCCTATTGCCTCTAGCTGCTCTGTGGTAAAGAACTTGGTGATAGGCGAGCGGAAGCCATCCTCATCCAGAGCAATCCAAGCCAGGCCTTTGGCACCAAACTCTTGGGCTGTGGCAACAAGATCATCTAATTGACGGCGAGTAAAAGAGCTTGCCTCGGGCACACAAATGCCCCGCACCTGGCCACCTGAGGCCACAGTTTTCGCAAAAACACCGAACTGGGAGTCCGCTACCAGCTCTGTCACATTGCACAGCTCCAGGCCAAAGCGAAGATCGGGCCTGTCGGAGCCGAACCGCTCCATAGCCTCGCTGTAGGTGAGACGTGGCAGAGGCATCTGAGCCTTTCTTCCCACTAGCTGCAAGATCTGAACCATCAACTTTTCCATGAGGGCTAAAATATCGTCTTGCTCTACAAAAGAGAGCTCTATATCCACCTGGGTAAACTCAGGCTGGCGATCAGCCCTCAGATCTTCGTCCCGGAAGCAGCGGGCAATTTGGAAATATTTCTCCATCCCACTGACCATCAGCAGCTGCTTGAAAAGCTGTGGCGACTGGGGCAGAGCATAAAAATCTCCTGGATGCACCCGGCTGGGCACCAAATAATCCCGAGCGCCTTCAGGTGTGCTACGGGTAAGCATGGGACTTTCAATCTCTAAAAAGCCCTCAGTGTCTAGAAAATCCCGGATTAACTTCACAACTCTATGCCGGAGAATGATATTCTCCTGCATGGGCTGCCTGCGCAGATCCAGATAACGATAACGCAAGCGCAGGTTCTCATCGCTTTGCTCTGCATCAAGCTGGATGGGAGGTGTTTTGGATTCATTGAGAATCTCCAAGCTCTCCACCAGCACCTCAACCTCACCTGTCTTCAGTTTCAGGTTCACTGTACCCTCAGGCCTGATGCGTACTTGTCCCTGAATTGAGATCACAAACTCGCTGCGTAACTTCTCAGCCAAAAGAAAAATCTCCTCTAGCTGTGGATCCACAACCAATTGTACCAGACCACTGCGATCCCGCAGATCGATGAAAATTAGCCCACCGTGATCTCGGCGGCGATGCACCCAGCCCATAAGTTTTACTGTTTTTCCTGCATCTGTAGCCCTAAGCTCTCCTGCGCCTGTCCGTTTTATGCTTTGCATCTTCCGCTGCTCCCTTCCTTTTGAAAAAGGTCCTCTATTAACTCCACTATTCCCTCCAGGGGAATCTCAGTTTGCGTACCATCATCCATTTTCCTCAATACAGCCTGCCGCTTTTCTAGCTCCTCATCACCTAGAATCAAGGTCCACCGGGCAGCTTGCCTATTTGCCACCTTCATTTGCGCCTTAAGGCTCCTCTCCTCAAGGGGTAGATAGGTGGGAACACCCCTGTGCCTTAGCTGGGTGCCAATTTTAAAGGCAACAGCTAAGGCCTCCTCCCCTAGCGGCGCTAGATAGAGAAAGGGTGCATCGTCGCGCGTAAGTTTAATCCCGTACTGCTCCAGAACTAGCAAAGTCCGCTCAAGTCCTGCAGCAAAGCCTACAGCTGGCACACTGGGGCCTCCAAGCTCCTCAACTAGCTTATTATAACGGCCACCACCGCCGATTGCATCTTGGGCACCTAGCCCCTCTGCCACCACCTCGAAGACTGTACGGTTATAATAATCGAAGCCCCGCACCAGGTTCGGATCTACTAGCACAGGGATCTCAAGGGCACTAAGACCCTTTTGCACCCCTGAAAAATGCTCCCTGCAGTCCGGGCAAAGATAATCTAGGATTTGCGGTAGCTGGCCTAGGGCATTTTGGCACTGGGGGCTTTTGCAATCCAAAATCCGCAAGGGATTGCGCGCATGGCGGGTTTGACAGTTATTGCAAAGCTCTCCGAGTTTCGGCTCAAGGCGCTTTTTCAGTTCCTCACGAAATGCACCTCTGCAGGTTTCGCAGCCGAGAGAATTAATCTTGATCTGAACATCCTCAATCCCCAAACTACGATATGTAGTCCAGGCAAGGTCAATAATCTCCACATCTGCAAAGGGGCCTTCTGCGCCGAAAAGCTCGCAGCCGAACTGGTGAAACTGGCGCATGCGGCCGGCTTGAGGCCGCTCGTAGCGAAACATGGGCCCCAGATAATAAAGCCGGGAGGGCAGGGTGCTATGGAGCTTATGTTCCAAAAAAGCCCGAACCACAGGAGCTGTGCCCTCGGGCCTGAGGGTGATCTTTCTGCCTCCCCGATCTGTAAAATTATACATCTCCTTGTCCACAATATCTGTACCCTCGCCCACTCCCCGGGCAAAGAGCTCTGTGGATTCAAAAATAGGTGTGCGTAGCTCGCTATAGCCGTAGGCCCGGCACAGCTCCCGCAATCTCCGCTCTAGTTCCTGCCACAAAGTTACTTGGGGCAGGAGGATATCGTTTGTTCCCCGTGGTGCATTAATCATCTCACAACTCCCCTGTGAACCGGAAAGAGGGAAGGCACGCCTTCCCTCTTCCTTATTTTTTCTCTTTAGGCTCGGTCTTAGTATCAGGCTTCTTCTTTGCTTGTTCTTGCTTTTCTTTTTTCGCTGCCTCTTCGGCTGCCTTCTGGGCTTGCTCTTGGGCTTCTTGCTGGGCTTTCTGACGCTCCATATATTCTTGTTGAATCGTCATCAGGATTTCTTCCTCAGCTTTGGCCTTATCCTCCATTTTAAGCTCGTTATAGAAATTATAGAGGGTCATGTGAGTTTGCCAATCCCGAGGCCAAATCTCACTTGCTTTTGCAAAGTGGGGCAGGGCCTCTTTAACCTTCTTCCGTTCCTTGAGAGCAGTTCCCAAGCTGAGTTCTAAGGAGGCATCTGCCACATTATACTTCACTGCCTCCTTCAAGTGGGAAAGCTCCTTTGCAGGCTGCTTGTTCTGTTTGTATACTTGAGCAAGACCAAAGTGGAGATAAGGTAGCTGGGGGCTACTGCCATATACTTTGATCGCTTCCCTGTACTGGGCGATGGCCTCTTTCAGCTTACCTTGCTGCCAGAGGCGATAGGCGGAAAGACCCAGATCCACGATCTCAATTTTGCCCTTAGCTTTCAGGTCAGAGACCATTTGCTGATATGCTTCCTGTCCTTTTTTCTCTTTAACCTGCTTTTCAAGATCCTTTTTCTGCTTTTGGAATTCTTCACCCTTGGCTTCTTTGCGATCTAGGACTTGAATAATATGATACCCGTAATCTGACTTTACAAGGTCGCTTACTTCATTTTTCTTCAGGGCAAAGGCTGCTTTCTCAAAAGCTGGTACCATCTGGCCTTGGCCAAAAAAGCCCAGATCACCACCGTTTTCTTTGCTACCTGGATCATCGGAGTATTGTTTGGCCAAAGCTGCAAAGTCGCCACCGGCTTTGACTTTTCCTAAAACTTCTTTCGCTTTCTTCTCGGCTTCCTTTTCCTTACCCTCTTCTGTTTGGATCAGGATATGCCTGGCTTGAACCTGCACAAAGGCATCGGCGATATCCTTCGCTGTCACCTTTACCTTCTGAACCTGTTCACCAAATTTGGTATAAACCTGTTCCTCTTCAATTAGGGCGCGTAGTTTGCGCTCGCTGAGGCCCATTTGGGTAAGCTGGTCCCGAAAGGTTTTCTTGTCAGGGAACTGCTTTGAGATTTCATTGAATTGCTTCTCAAGCTCAGCTTTAGGTACCTTAACTTTCTGACGCTTGGCCTCCTGCACAATCAGGTTATATTCGATGAGGGAATCTAAAACATTGTTCTCACCTTGGAGCCGCTGCTCTGCAGTAAGATTGGCTCCATTTTGTTCCTGCTGCTGTTGAAGGCGCATCATCATGTTATTAAATTCTTCCCGGGCGATCTTTTTGCCATTAACCTTGGCTACAACAGAAGGTAGCCCCTCCTGACCCCGGGGCACACCAAAACCTGTGTACAGAAGGGTGGCAACAAAGGCCACACAAACCACAATAATAATTGCTTTCATGCTTTTTCGCATACGATAGAGCAGCACAAGCACTCCTCCTCTTATTTTGCCTCTATAAAGTACAAACTTATTTTACCCCTATTTCAGGTGTGAAGTCAACTGGCATCTGTCAGCCAAGGAAGGGATTATCTAGAAGCTCCCCAGCTATGGTACTGGTAGGACCGTGTCCTGGCAATACTTGCAGTTCCCCTGGCAGAGTGCGGAATCTTTCTAAAGATTGGTTGATTTGACTCGGTGAGCCTCCAGGAAAGTCAGTTCTGCCGATGGAACCACGAAAGAGGGTGTCTCCTGTGAGCAAAACCCCCTCTCCTTGCAAACAGATCCCCCCTGGAGTATGACCTGGGGTGTGAAGCACCTGGAACTGCAGGTTCCCCACCTCCACACTGTCTCCTTCCTCCAGCAAAAGCTCTGCCTCTACCTTTCCCGGAGCCTCCCCCAAAAGACCTGCCAAATTAAAGTTGGGATCGTGGAGGGCTGCTGCATCTAACTTGCCTATGGCCACCGGTACCCGCCTTTGGGCGAGGATTACAGAAGCTGCACCAAAATGATCGTAATGACCATGGGTGAGGATAATTTTATCCAGCTGCCACCCGCCTAAAGCTAGTTCCTCTAAGATGGTCCTGCCATCAGCTCCCGGATCCACTATTGCTGCTTTGCCTGTTCCCTCACATCCTAAAAGGTAGCAGTTGGTGGCAAGCTCTCCTACCACAAGGCGTTTAATTAGCATTTTGCTTCCCTCCTGATTCATGACGATGGGCAGCGAGCACGCCATCTACAGTTTTCAAATGTTTTAAAATGGCTTCCATCTGATCCAAGTCTCGGATATCCACCACCAGCTCAATTATTGCCTGTTTGTTTTTCGTTGTCCTGCCGTGGATCGCCACAATATTGGTCTTCAGCTCTGAGACAGCATGGATGATGTTGGCAAGCAAATTTACCCTATCCTCTGCTACTACCTCAAGCTCCACAGGATAGCTGGTTTTGCTATCCCCCTCCCAGAAGACCTCGATCTCCCTGCCCTCCTCAGCCAAAAGCGAACTGACATTGGGGCAATCCTTGCGATGAACACTGACGCCTCTGCCTCTTGTGATATAGCCGACAATCTCATCTCCTGGCACTGGGTTGCAACAGCGAGAAAATCTAAATAAAATGTTATCCAAGCCCTTTGCCCGTACTCCGTGGGAGGGCCTGCGTCTGGGCGCGAGCCCTAGACGTTTCTGCCTTTCCAATTGCCTCTCTGTGCGCAGGTTCTGTTTTTGCTTGGCCAGTTTCTCAGAGCCCACTAACTTCTCTAGTACCTGATTGGCAGTGATGCGTCCGAAGCCAATTCCCGCATAGAGATCTTCTGCTTCTGCATAGCCGTAGCGGCGTGCTACCTCGTCTAGTTGCTCCATCACTAAAACTTGCCGTAGCTCAAAATTAAATTTGCGGACCTCTTTTTCCAACAGTTCCCGGCCTTCGCTTGTTGCCTGTTGTTTTTGGGTCTCCCGCACATACTGGCGAACTTTGCTTTTGGCCTTTGAGGTCTTGACAAAGTTTAGCCAGTCACCAGTAGGTTTGCCGCTTTTAGAGGTGATGATCTCAACGATATTTCCGTTTTGGAGCTTGGTGTTCAAAGGGACCAACTTCCCATTTACCTTAGCTCCAGTGCAGCGATCTCCCACATCGGAGTGGACGCTGTAGGCGAAGTCTACAGGTGTGGAACCTGCAGGGAGACTTTTAACATCCCCTTTTGGGGTAAAAACGAAGACTTCGTCTTCGAAAAGGTCGATCTTCAGGGTCTCGAGAAAATCCTGGGCGTCCTTCATCTCCCGCTGCCATTCCAACAGCTGCCTTAGCCAGCTGATCTTACTTTCAAATTTATCCCCGCTGCCCCCCTCTTTATAGCGCCAGTGGGCAGCCACACCGTATTCAGCTGTATGATGCATTTCGTGGGTACGAATTTGGATCTCAAAAGGCTCGCCACCGGGGCCGATTACTGTGGTGTGCAAAGACTGGTAGAGATTGGATTTGGGCATGGCAATATAGTCCTTAAAACGCCCTGGCATGGGTTTCCAAAGGGTATGGACAGTGCCTAAAACTGCATAGCAGTCCTTCACAGATTCCACAATTACACGAATGGCGATGAGATCATAAATTTCCGAGAAATTCTTGCCCTTCTCGTTCATCTTTTGGTAGATACTATAGAAGTGTTTGGGTCTACCCTCGATTTTAGAGTTGATCTTCAACTTCACTAACTGCTCTTGAAGGGTATCGATCACCTGATTGATATAGCGCTCTCGTTCCTGGCGCTTTTTATCAACTAGCTGCACTAAACTATAGTATTCTGAGGGTTCAAGGTAGCGGAGGGCCAAATCTTCAATCTCCCATTTGAGCCTGTACATGCCCAACCTATGGGTGAGGGGTGCGTAGATCTCCAAAGTTTCCCGGGCGATCTTCTTTCTCCTATCTTCGGGCAGATTCCGCAAGGTGCGAAGATTATGGAGCCTGTCTGCAAGTTTGATGATAATCACTCTGATGTCTTTGGCCATAGCCAAAAACATCTTCCGCAAGCTCTCTGCATGCTGCTCTTGCTTGGACTGGAAGGGAAGGCGACTGAGCTTCGTTACACCATCCACAAGTAGAGCAACTTCCGGCCCAAAGCGCTGTTTGATCTCCTCGAGGGTAACTTCTGTGTCCTCAACAACATCGTGCAAAAGAGCAGCTGCAATTGTGATCTCATCCATTTTGAGCTTGGCTAAAACCTCAGCCACGCCCAAGGGGTGCGAGACAAAAGGCTCCCCACTCTCACGCTTTTGCTCGCCGTGAGCTTCTTGGGCGAAGTAAAACGCATCCTCGATCAGCTTTAAATCAAAATCGGGATGGTATTCCTCTATCGCCTGGAGCAGCTTTTTTAAGCGCTTTTGCACTTATCCCATTCCTTTTCTAATCGTTGTATTTCACAAGTGATAACACATCATATTTGGCAAGACGGCTCCTGCCTGCAAGATCTTCCAATTCGATGAGGAAAGCAAGCCCCTGAATATCTCCTCCTAGCTGTTCCACCATCCGGATGGCTGCAGATACTGTGCCACCTGTAGCCAGCACGTCATCCACAATCAGCACCTTTTGCCCTGGACTGATGGCATCTTTATGAATTTCTAAGGTATCTGTGCCGTATTCAAGCTCATACTCATATCTGAGTGTATCTGCGGGCAGTTTTCCGGGTTTGCGCACCAAGACAAAGCCAGCCCCCAGTTTGCAAGCCACTGGAGCCCCAATCGCGAAGCCCCGGGCCTCCACTGCAACCACCAACTCAATTTCCTTATCGCGGAATGGATCGGCCAAAGCGCTGGTTGCGTAATCTAGAGCCTTGCCATCCTTGAGCAAAGTGCTGATGTCCTTAAAACTAATCCCAGGTTTTGGAAAGTCCGGTAGCTCCCGAATCATGCTGCGTAAGTCCACTTGTCTCTCCTCCTCAATTGCAGGAAAAAAATATTGCATCTTCCGTTATTATAACGAAAAAGGTGGACCACGTCCACCCTTTGGCCTCTAATTTTAAAATGTTTCGCCAATAAGAGCAAACCATAAGAGCAAACCTAGCCTACTTTGCCCCGTCCTTTTACCTGCCAGCTCCCCTGAACCTGGCCATCACTGCAGATAAAGACCTGATCCGCCAAATTTACAACAGGGCAGGCGTGGTTGGGAATAATCTCCAAAATCTCTCCCACCTCAAATTCAAGCTCAGGGGGGAAGGATAAAATACCATGTTCCTCACTGAGCCGCTCCACTGCAACATCTCTGTACCCTTGCACAATCCCAAAACCCTGGACAAGGGAATTACCATGGGCTCCCCGATCCAAAGCTAAAACCTTGCTCCCTGCATCTACTACAGCCCTGCCCCTTTGGGGTGTGCTGATCACAGTGGAGAGGACCCTGAGGGCACAGTCCTCCTCCCTAGCTACACCTAGAGCTACCCCAATGGCATCGTTGAAGACATAGTTGCCAGGCCTGATTTCGGTGACGCCCTGAACAAGACCCGCAATCTTGGCTGTTGGCGTGGAGCCAACACTTACCGTCTCCACCCTGTGCCCTGCCCTCTCTAGGAAACGCGCCAGCTCAACTAGCCGCTCCCCCTCTTGGCGGCCAATCTTCTCTACCTCTTTTGGGCTATTTGCAGCATAAGCGTGGCCTGCATGGGTAAGGAGCCCCCGAAACTCGAGCCATGGCTCCCGCTTTATTTCTTCCACTAAAGCTAAGAGCTCCCCTTCCCCCACCACGCCGCAGCGACCCAGACCCGTATCCACTTCCACAAGCAAAGGCAGCTGCCACTTTCTGTGGGCTGCTGCCCTAGCCAAGATCTCGATCCCCCGCTTACTATCTACCAGTGTCGCGCCTCCGAACTTTGCCAACAACCCAACCAGGCGCTCTGCTTTTCTAGGATCCACCACCTGGTTGGCCAAAAGTAGGTTGGCATCGCTTCCCATGGCCTCTAGCTCTGTGAGCTTGCTGGCTGTAATTCCACAGGCACCAGCCTTAAGCTGCAGTTGGGCAATTTCGGGGATTTTATGGGCTTTGATGTGGGGCCTGAGAGCTATTCCCTTTGCACGAGCAAACTGTGCCATAGATTCGATGTTGGCCTTGAGAATCGAAAGCTCTATAATAAGGGCCGGTGTTTCTAATTGGGTATATTTCATTTTTTACTCCCCCCTAGCTTGCAGCCTCGCGTCTTTTGATCAGCTTCACAATCCGAGGCAATTTCCAGCTTGTCACAAAAGCCTCCAGCTGATCCTCATCGCTGTGCCTGAGCCTATACAGTGGTGATGAATCAAGCTGTAGCTTTTCCTCTGGTGGAGAGAAGAGCAGGCTTTCTGCCTGGGGTTTTAAAATCTCCAGTTCCCTGAGGATCTCAATGCTGTGGGCAACTTCCAGGGCTGTTAACTTGATTTTCCAAGCAGCTTCTCCACCCCGCTGGATCCTGCCCACAAGATCCTCCCTGGCAATAATGGGATTTTGTTGAGCCAAATGCTCTAGCAACAGGTAGACCCTGCCCACAGTCTCCCGGGCAGGTATGCTCTCCCGAACTCGGCGTGCCTCGGGTAGATCCTCCCTGTTGAACAGAAGGTGCACGAAAGCAGGCTCACCTAAAGCACTGAGGCAGGAGAGCTCCGCGGGATCTGGAGGCGGTAGACAAAAAATTAAATGCTCTAGAAAACGAATTCTTCTTTGTAACTCATCTGTCCACAAGGGTAAGGGCCAGATGGCCAAGGACCACTCCCCCTTAGCTAGCCGCTGGAGGCTGGCGGTATTGCTCAAAAGGAGAAACCGTGCCTTAAGTTTAGGTAAAAGCTCTTCTAGCTGAGAGAGGATATTTTGGGCAACATCTGCGCTTGGACAGTATAAAAGAGGCCGGGCACCGTCTGCGAGCAGCGCAGCTAGGTATTCTCCTTTGGCCTCCACCTCTCTTGCATCCAAGATTGTGAAGCCATCCTGCTCGCTTATGGGAATGGTAGGCTGTTTTATGGCCTGTTTGCTGGGACCGGTGTGCAGGCGCAAGGAGTGCATTTGCATGCTAATGCTTCTGGTTCCCCTCCACTCCTCAAGCCGAGGTTTGTATGCCAGATCAATCCTTTGGTTCCCTTGAAGATACTTTTCCATTTTCGCAGCAAGATCCCCCATTCCAAAGCCGATCCCGCGAAAGGAACCTCCTAGGTGATCTCCCAGGCCCAGGCGCAAATGCCGGGCTCCTTCCCCTACCCAGCTCCAGCTTAAGATCTCCAGGCCCGGAGCCAGAAAAAGAGGCTCGGGGTTCTGCTCACCGTGGGGTCCTAGCTGCTCCAGCTCTCCTAGGAGCTGGAAGGTGAGCTCGCTGGGGGTGAGCTCACCCTCCAGCTCCAAGCAAGGCTCCTGAAGCTGAAATTCTTCCCTGGCGGCCACGTCTGCCAAGGCTACCCGTAGCTGGGCTAGCTTGTCCCGCTGGATGGTAAGGCCTGCAGCCTGCCTGTGGCCGCCGTAGCGCACGAGAAGCTCTTTGCACAGGGTAAGGGCCGCGAACAAATCAAAGCCTGGCAGGCTCCTGGCAGAGCCTCTGCCCTCCTCCCCCTCCCAGGAGAGGAGGATTGTGGGCCTGCCGTAGCGCTCTGCGATCCTGGAGGCCACAATGCCGATAATGCCGGGGTGCCACCCATCCCCCCCCACCACGATCACAGGTGCAGCCTCTTGTTTCTCCTCTGTGATAGTTTCCACTACAGTATTAGTTAATTCCTCGCACATGGCCTGGCGCTGACGATTAATTTCCTCTAAATTTTTGGCCATGCGCTGTGCCTGGGCTGGATCATCTGTAAGCAGAAGCTCCACTGCCTCCTGGGCATCCCCAAGCCTGCCTACAGCGTTGAGACGGGGTCCTAGGATGAAGCCCAGGTGATATGAAGAAATGGGTTTATCAGATAGACCCGCTCCCCCAACTAGAGCCGCGAGGCCTGGGTTTTGGCTCTCCGAGAGCAAGGCCAAGCCAGCTTTGACTATGATCCTATTTTCATCGACTAGGGGAACCACGTCTGCCACAGTTCCCAGGGCCACCAGATCTAGAAACTCCTGACACCATAGCTTAGCCTCACGAGGCTCGGTGATGCCACCGGAGCTTAGACATGAGGACACTGCCTGGCAGAGCTTGAAGGCAACACCCACACCTGCCAGTTCCCCAAAGGGGTAGTTGCCAAGTTTGGGATTTATCACTGCAAAAGCGGCTGGGAGCTCGGCTTGAGGCTCGTGGTGGTCTGTGACAATCACATCCATCTCCAGTTTTTGGGCCAAGGCCACCTCCTCGGCAGAGGCGATACCACAGTCCACTGTTATCAAGAGCTTAACCCCTTCTGTTGCCAGCTCTCTGATACCATCTGCATTGAGGCCATAGCCTTCCTGGAGCCTGCTGGGCAGATAGTAGCGGGGAGAGGCGCCAAAGTTTCGCAGCGCACGCACTAGCACAGCTGTTGCAGTGACTCCATCTGCATCATAGTCGCCCCAAATTGCGATTTTCTCGCCAGAGGTAATGGCCCCCTCTAGGCGCTCTGCAGCCCGAGCCATTCCCTCAATAAGAAAAGGATCGTGCAGGTCCGCCAGATCTGAGCGCAGGAATCTTTTAGCCTCCTCCTCTGTGACGATCCCTCGGGCCACCAAAGCCTGAGCCATAATTTTACTAATGCCAAGTCGCTCCATTAGGATAGAGACTGGTCTTGGATTATACGATTGTAGCTGCCATTTCTCCTGTTTCAAGGATAACAACCCCTAAATAAAATTCCATGGTATTGTTTCTGCCTCGGAGGGGCGTAATCCTGCCTAGAGCCTAATTAGCTTTTTCAGTTGAGGCAGAGCTGCTCTGGCTGCAGACTCTCCTCGCTCAATGCAATAGGGGATCTTGGTTAGATCTAAATGACCCACATCGAAAATTAGAGGACGGATATACAGCTGAGCATATTCGTCAACTCTAATTTGGGTCATTTCGCTGCTCATCAGCTCCACAGATTGGGTGAGGACCTCGAAGATATTGCCTACAGGAGCCAGTTTCTTGCCAATATGATCTACCCCCACTGCAACCACCACGTCCGCCCCCATGTATCTTACAACCTCGACTGGCAGGTTATCTAAAATCATCCCATCCACCAAGCAGTGTTCATCCATGATCTTCGGTGCAAAGATCCCGGGTATGGAGCAGCTGGCCCGGATGGCCTCCACGAGTTTCCCTTCCGTTCGCACGCTGCGCGGAGGCAAGGGACCGGGTAGATACCTTGGCGAGGCAAAAATCACCCGCTTGTTAGAGTTCAGATCTGCAGCTACAGCTGCAAAGGGTAGTGTTAGATCGGAGAGGGTTTTCTCCCCCAAAACTGTCCCCAAAACTTTCTCAAAGGTGCCACCACCGATTAGCCCCAAAGGAGCGCCCTGGGCGCTCCTTTGAAGCTTCAGTTTGCTTTTGGCCCAACCTCGCAAGAGCAAACACAACCTTTTGAGGCTAAAGGATGAGGAAAATAACCTAAGCAGGTTTTCATCCTCCAGCAAAAAGTTTGTGATCTCTTGCGACCCCAGCCCTGCTGCATACAAAGCACCGATCAGGCTGCCCATGCTGGTTCCGGCAATGTAATCTGGCCGCAGGCCCGCCTCCTCTAGCACCTTTAGCACTCCAATATGGGTAGTGGCCCGCAGGGCCCCCCCGCTTAAGGCTAAGCCCCAGTATCGTCGCACTCCTCTCCCTCCCTAGGGCAAGACAGCTAAAAAAGATTCGGCCCGCCCACTCGATACCTATCGACCCACCCGTGCCCAACCGCTAGCTGCTGGTGGTTCTTTTACCTCAGCTTCAGTTGCAGCCAGTTCCTCTTGATGTTGCTCAGTTTCTGCGGGGGGCACGGGTGTTTCCGCTGGCTGCTGATTATTTTTCATGGCAGTTCCCAACATGGAGACCAGTGGCATTAGCTTTGACAAGTCCCCACCTCCGCCGCCTAACATACCCATGAGGTTGTTAAGCATCCCCATCTTATCTGAGCCAGGTGGGATCACCTCTCTCAGGGCGGTCAGGGGCGAATCCTCGCTCTGTTGCTTTGAGGCTAGTTGGCCTCCTGCGCGCCCCTGACCAATTAGCTCCAAGATGTTGGTCAGATTAACCAGGCTAAGTAGGGCCAACATAGTGTTTGCATCCAATTGCTCTTGTTCTCCGATGGTTTTGAGGCAAAAATCCAACAGTTGCCCCCCTGGGGTGGGAACTTTAAATTCTGTATCTCCCATCCCTGACCCTCCCCTCTCTTTATGCTTAAAACAGGTTGGTGCCGCCTAAAAAGTCACTGATCATCCCTGCCATCCCATCTGTGGCTCGGTTGAGAACCATCCCTGCTGTCTCCCGGGCCTCGGCTAAGGCCTGGTTTACTGCTATTAAAATAACACTCTGCAATTTCCCCAAATCCTCAAGATCGATGATTCTGGAATCCAAAATCACTTCCTTGATCTCCCCTAGGCCATTGGCCACTACCCTTACTGCGCCACTTCCTGCGGCACCCTCAACCCTAAGCTGAGCCAACTCCTCCTGGGCTCCTTGCACCTTCTCCTGAAGCTTACCAAATTTTGAATAAAGCATCCCAAGGTCCCCGTTCATAGCCGAACCCCCTTTAAGTTTTCACTGACTTTATTTTATGCAAGGAATAAAAAAAGGGTGCCAGCCAATTGGCTGACACCCCAAAAGAGATCATATTTTAGTTTGATTCTGCCCGGCCCACCTCACCCGCACAGGTAATGGCAATTTTTGCGCATAGGGGACCTATTAGCTCATAGATTACAGTTGCAGCAATCACTGCAGTAGCTATAATCTGCCCTATACCAGGAAACTGTTGTCTCACAAGGAGGCTCAACCCTAAAGCTACACCAGCCTGGGGTACAAGGCCCAACCCTAAATATTTTTTCACAACCTGTGGTGCATCTGTGATTGAAGATCCAATATATGCGCCCAAAACCTTGCCTATCACCCTAAACACAACATAGCCCAAGCCCAGGAGCCCTACCTGTCTTAAGAGGTTTAGCTGAAGACTTGCACCGGAGAGGGTGAAAAAGAGCACATAAATTGGAGTTTCAAGACCACGCAAAGAACGAAAGACCTGCTCCCTACGCCTAGAGATATTACCCACAGTGGAACCTGTGGCCATACAAACAAGCAAGGGCGAAAGATTCCAAAATAGTGCCAGACCTGAGGCCACTAATATGGATCCTAAGGTCAGCACCTGCAAATCTAGCTCTCGCTTTACTTTTTTGGTCAGACTAACTAAAAGTAGACCAATTACCACGCCTAAGATAATAGCTGCCAGGATTTCGCTTATTGGCCGGAAGATGGTATTGAAAAAAGAAAAGCTCTCCCCCTTCAGCAAAACCGTGGAAAAACCTGAAGCTATCCCAAAGAGGATTACGCAAATGGGATCATCGATGGCCACCACAGCTAAAAGAGTATCTGTGAACACGCCTTTGGCCCTCAATTCTCTGATCACCATAATCGTGGCGGCAGGGGCTGTGGCTGCAGCAATAGACCCAAACAGAAGCGATACTGCCAGATTCTGCTTAAAGATAAAAATCATGGCCAGGAAAACTAATAGAAAGCCGCCTAGCGCTTCCAAAATTGCGATTAGAAAAATGCCATTGCCCAAACGCTTGATATTGTGGCGAGTAAACTGAGAACCAATTGCGAAAGCAATAAGGGCTAGGGCAGCATGGCTCAACCACACTGAGGTCTCCAGCATCTGTGGCGATAATAGATTGAGGGCGGAGGGACCGATAATTATTCCTGCCACCAGATAACCTGTGACTGCAGGAAAATGTAATAATCCTGCGGCCTTACCAATAAAGAAACCAGCTAAAAGCAAAAAACCAAGATCAAAGATTAAGTTCAACTATGCTCCACCCCTAAACTATTTATTCTTCCTGGGGAGTCCCACAGTGCGCTCCACAGGAAGCACCATCAAAATGCCGGTATCTGGTTTATCAAGTCCATCTAAACATTGGTCGATGGCATCGATAACTGAGTCTACCTTTGATTCACCCATTACCGCAAAGATGGTATAGCTGTAGGGGCGGTCCTCATGCAGAGCCAAGCCTAGACTAGCGAAAAGAGGAACTTCCCCTGCCAGCATCCCCCCCATGCCCGTGCTATTGAGAATTGTAGCTCCCCTCACACCACAGTCCAAAAAAGTTTTCAAGACGTCATCTAAAAGCTCAATCTTATTTAAAACCAAAAATACTGCCTTCATCTCTATCACCCCCTCTGCTTTAATTCTCGTTTTTTTTGCAAAATCCTCTTTGGGCCACTGTCACCGAAACGACCTCTGTTGTGTATTATGCATTAGTACCAATTTCTTCTTTGTGTAACCATCCCTAAGCTACGATAGCAAAAGCAGGAGGTGATCTCATGGCCGAGACAACTGCTCGTCCCGCCCTCAACAAGCAGCTTTGGATTGTAATGCTGGTTCTCTTTTTGATTTTCTTTATCAAATAGTTCAAGAGGGGCTATGCCCCTCCCCCCATTCTCCGGCGGACAAGCTCTCCTAGATAAACCGCCACCATCGCCTTGAGAAGGTCACCTATAAGGAAAGGGGTCATTCCCGCTAGGAGTACTCCCCCAAAACTCAGGGGTTTATGAAGTACCTTGGCCATGATTAAGGCCAAGTGCGGGAGCCCCAATAGATAGAGAGCCAAAGTGGCGGCAAGCACAGCTCCAGGTAGGCGCCAAGGGGTTTTCTGCTGGAGAATCAAGCCTGTAAGGTATGCACCGAGGGCCATACCTGGCAGGTAGCCGAAGGTGGGATTGAGGACATACAAAGGGCCACCGTAGGGGGGAGCTGCAAAGATCGGGATCCCCAACAACCCCAAGACGATATAGACTAGCACTGAGATTGCCCCAAGTCTCGGGCCTAAAATAGCGCCTGCCAAAACTGCTGCCAAGGGCACCAGGCTAAAGGGAACAAGTGCGCTGCCAAAGCGCACAAGCAGCGCTGTAGCAGCGCAGAGGGCTGTGAACATCGCCATGCGGGATATTTCTTTAGTTGTAAACATCTTTTACGCCTCCATTGTTAACTATATTCTATTTGCAAGTTGACATTCTTGTCAAAAAATATCCCCCTAATTTTGCCTCAGGGACACCTCGCCGCTAGTTACTGTCACCGGGCCATTTTCAGTCGCCAGCACTAGATTGCAGCTCTCATCGAGATCCTCAGCTATTCCCCTGGCCACAAGCTCGCCGCGACTATAGATCTCAACCTCCTGGCCTAAAGTGTCGCACCAGATGCGGTACTTATCCAAAAGCCGCCTTGGTCCTCGGGTTACAAAATGTTGATATTCTGCCTCCAAAGACGCAAGCAACTCTTGTAGTAGCGGCACCCTTTTCCATTTTCTCCCACCTATGGCCCTTATAGATGTGGCCCGCCTTTGAACCTCAGAGGGAGCATTTTCAAATGTACCGTTGACGTTCAGACCGAGGCCCACAACTACGTAGTGAATTCGCTCAAGCTCAGCACTAAGCTCGATGAGAATTCCACCTAGCTTGCGCCCTGAAACCATAAGATCATTGGGCCATTTCAAAGTGCAGGGGATATTATAAGGAGAGCTTGTGAGCACCTCTAGGCAAGCCACGCCCACTAGAGGCGCTAATAATCCTGCCTGCCAAGGTTCGAAGCGAGGCCGCAATAGGAGCGAGAAGGTAAGGTTTTCGCCTGGGGAATACCAGCTCCGTCCCCATCTACCTTTGCCTGCCAGCTGCTGATCTGCAATTACCACTGTGCCCTCCACGGCTCCCTCCCGGGCCAAGGCACGCAGCTCGTCATTGGTTGAGCCTAGCTGGTTATAATATAATACTTTCCGCCCAAAAGATGAGGTGGCAAGACCCCTTTTGACTTCCTCAGGAAAGGGACGATCAACACCAGCTATCAGCTGATAGCCGCGGTTTGGGGCAGCCTCAATTTGGTATCCGAGTTCCCGCAGTTTGCCCATGGCCTTCCAGATAGCAGTTCTGCTCACCTGCATCCCCTCTGCCAACTCTTGACCAGAGAGGGGCTCTGTAGCTTCATATAGGGCAGAAAGTAATTGCTTTGTTAAATCCTTTTCCATTTTTTTCACCCTGAACCATTTTACTACTTTGTCACAGAATCGTCAACTATAAATCTAACTTCTCGCGACAATTAAATTTTACTTTTTCAATCTCTTATTGTATAATTACCATATAGACAGGTGAAACCCAAGACATAATTTACTAAGAAAGGTTGGTGAAGGCCTGGTCTTGGACCAGCAGTGTGATGAAAATTAACTGGCGAAAAATTCAACCACAACACATTATTCTTTCCTTATTTTTAGTCATAGCCTTCTTGGCAGGAGCTTTGGTGGTCTCGTTATCATCACCGGAAACTTATGCCACAACTGAACTTGTGGCTAAAAAATCAGCAGCCTATAATCCCTATGCAATCGCAGATATTGCAGAAGAAGTGGGGCCTGCTGTTGTTTTTATTGAAACAACCTATAAGCCTAAGACTCAAGGTCGGACTAATCCTTTTAGCGGTTCCCCCTTCGGTGACTTTTTCGGCGACTTCTTCCCCTTCCAGCAGCCACAACAGCCAGGGCAGGGTGTAGGCAGTGGTTTTATTATCAGCCCTGATGGCTTTACAATCACAAACTATCATGTAGTTGAGGGCGCAGATGAAATCAAAGTTACCATCCGGGGCAAGGATAAATTTAAGGCAGAACTAAAGTGGGCAGATGCAAACCTAGATCTTGCCATTCTAAAAATTGTGGACGGTAAGGACCTACCTGTAGCAAGGATGGGCAACTCGGATCAAACTCGGGTTGGCGAATGGGTTGTGGCCATCGGTAACCCCTACCAGCTAGATCATACAGTAACCACCGGTGTGCTCAGTGCTAAGGGCCGCGAGATTAAAATTCCCGACAGCCAAGGCAGAGCCCGGACGTATCCTAATCTCATGCAGACAGATGCTGCTATTAACCCTGGAAACAGTGGCGGACCCCTCCTCAATCTCAACGGAGAGGTTATTGGCATCAATACAGCTGTCAATGCTCAGGCCCAGGGAATTGGCTTTGCCATCCCCATCAATACCATCAAGGATATTGTAAACCAGCTCCTGGATACTGGCAAAGTAAGCAGACCCTACCTTGGCATCTACTACCAAGGACTAGATGATCAGCTAGCTCAATATCTAGATCTGCCAGATAGCAAAGGTGTAATCATTCGTTCTGTAGAGAAAGATAGTGCTGCAGATAAAGCTGGCCTGAAGGTGGGCGATGTTGTCCGGGAGATCAACCGGCAAAAGATCAACGAAACAGATGACCTCCAGAAGATCATGGGCAAGTTGAAAGTGGGCGATGAGGCTAACTTCCTGATCATCCGCGATGGCAAACTCCAAACTGTGAAAGTTAAAATTGGTGAGAGACCACAGATTACAAACTAATTACAAAGAGGGCGGCCAGGCCGCCCTCTTTCTTCTTTGCCCCAATTCTTTTCAATCCGCTCTTCCCTCACAAGCACTATTTGCCCCAGCAAACGTGAAACCCAACTCCCCAAAATCCTCCTGCAGCTGAGTATATCCCTGGCGGATAAAGCGCAGATCTGCACCAGAGGTAATAAACCTATATCCTAAATCCAAGACTCGTTTCGTGAAAGCAGGCGAAATGCCCGGGATCCCGGGAGTCTTCCCGTGCTGGATAGCTACCTTTGCCACGTGCTCCACAATCTCCCACAGTTCCTCGTTTTGGAAATCCCCAGGACAGCCCAAACGCAAAGAGAGATCGCCGATGCCAACGAAAATTACATCGAATCCATCCAGATCCGCTATGGCGCCGAGGTGCTGAAATGCCACAGGATCCTCAAGCTGCAAAAGAAGAAAGGTTTCTTTGCTTGCATGCTTCAGATACTCAGCCAAAGTGCAGCTGCCCCAGTCTGTATCTGCATTCACCCCATCCAGGCCCCGATTTCCCAGGGGCGGGAAACGCATGGCATCAATCCATGTTTTTGCCTCCTCTACAGAGCGGATATGGGGAACCATCAAGCCCTGGGCCCCCATCTCCAGGGGCCTGAAAGCAGATGAAGGGCCGCTCTTATCAATCCTCACCATGGCATCGGTGCCTGTGGCCCTGGCCGCTAACACCTGACTTGCCAGAGTCTGGGGATTCGCCCACATGTGCTCTTGGCACAGCCAGATGCAATCGAAGCCGAAAGTTCCGATGAGCTCCACAATCCCTGGATCATTGAAGCCTGTCTTCACACAGAGGGCTGGCTCCCCTCTGCGTAACTTATCTAAAACCCTACTATTGTTCACAATTATTACCTCGTTTCTTTGCTAAAAGCGCGATCATAAGTGTCCGTTTTCCCTCTCGCAAACTGGTTGGAAATTCTCTCTCGCCTCGGATGGCAGCGAGAAAGTCTTGGGCCTGGGCTAGATAATATGTATCCCTCCCTACCCTGTAGCTGGCAAGTTCCTGCCACAGGTTGGAATCATCTTTGCAGAAGCGGATTTTGTGTAGCTCGCCCTCTGTGATATATTTGAAATTGCCTCTTGTGCCGATAAGTTCAATTTCTGTGGTATTGGGCTTTTGAAATTGGTTACAAAATACCTCCACCATGCTTCCATCTAAAAAACGGATTAGGATCATGGCTGAATCCTCTGCTTCTACCCCTTCAAAAACTAGCTTATCGCTCATAGCCACAACGTCCTGGGCATCACCAAAATACCACTGGGCAAGGTTAATGAAATGGCTGGCTGCATCTAAAATGCAGCCACCACCCTCGGCTGCTTTGGCATAATAGATTTGCTGATAATCCGGCCGATACTTGCGATAGTCCTGGGAACTGTTGAAGCGGCCCATCTTGATCTCTCCTGCGATGCCACTGTCGGCTAACTCTTTTAGTTTCTTAAAAGAGGGCAGGCTTCTGCGCACATAGGCAACGCCTGAAACTACACCCCGCTCCTCTACAAGCTCCAGTAACTCATCCACCCCTTCCGTATTCACAGCCAAAGGCTTTTCCAAGAGAAATGGGACACCTGCCCTTGCACATTCCATAGCCATGGGGATATGAAGATGTGCAGGGGTTGCGATCACCACTCCCTGATACTGGGCAAGAGGGACTGTGGTAAAATCAGTATAGGTCTCCTCTAGCTGATACTTTCCCTTGAGGGCTTTGACTCTTTCCTCTTTAGCCTCGCAGAGGGACATCTGCACTTGGCCTGTGTCCAAAAAGCAGCGTAGATGTCGCTCACCGATGCCTCCACCGCCAACAATCAATATTTTCATATAGCTATTCTTCCTTCCTCAGTGGGCTGTATAGCCGCCATCTACAGGTAAGTTGATGCCTGTAAGATAGCTAGAAGCTTTTGATGCTAAAAACACAACTGCGCCCTTGATTTCTTCTCCATTTGCCATCCTGCCTAAAAATGTGCGCTCCCCATAGCGTTCCTGAAAGATGGAGTCTTGCCCAGATTCCATGCCGCCTGGAGAGATGGCATTGACCCTGATCCCAAAGAGAGCGAAGCGGGCAGCGTAGTAGCGGGTAACATTGATGAGGCCCGCTTTGTGGAAGAAGTAATCAGGAGGCACATCCATTTCAGTGCCCTTATAGAGGGCGAAGTCCGGACCTACCATGCCTTGCATGGAGGCGATGTTAACAATATTTCCATTTTTTTGTTCCATCATCTGCCTGCCGAAGATATTAATCATGGCGATAATCCCGGTTGCATTTGCCTCCATGGAAGCTTTAAGACCATCCAGATCATCCCAAGCTTTCATGGAACGGAGCACTGCGTTGTTGACTAAAATATCTATTTTACCTTGCTCTGCTAAGATTTGAGCAAGTAGCTTTTCCATGCTTTCCGGCGAGGCTTGATCGTAGCGGGCAGCACACACAGACAAGCCTCGGTTTTGACACCTGTGAGCTTGCTCCTGATATTTAGGCAAAGATCTACCTGCAGTATAAACTGTGGCTCCTGCTTCAGATAGGGCATCCACAATAAAGCTGCCATAGAGCCCAGCCCCACCTGTCACTAACGCTACCTGTCCATCAAGTTTGAAAGAATCTAAAACATCCACATAAACGCCTCCTAAACTTTGAAAAGCGTACCTATCACTACAAAAGTTTAGCGATAAAAATAGTATTATCACTTCCATATACCTGGCAGCCAACTGGTTGCATCCATTCACTTACCGTGATCCACGTTTCCTGAGCACTTATCTTTGTCACTTGAAAATTACCAAGCCGCGCTCCCCGCTGTGGAACCAATACTTGCTCTGTATCCCTAAGTAAACAGGGTCCCTTAGGATCCATCTTGGCCAAGAATAATGGCGCCCGATGGCGAAAGACATGGCTATTATCCTCTCTGACCCGGGTATAAGCTAACCACAGCTCTCCCCTGTGTTTTACCCAATGCTGCTGGGTATCGCCAGTTACCAGTTCAGTACCATCGTCCCAAAGCCAGGCCTGGGGATCTTGAAAGGTTAAGCCGTCACAGCTCACACTGACGTAACCGCGACCATCTCCTGCCCGGAGGGTAATGTAGAACCTCTGTTCAAATTCAACTAAAGACGGCTCTAAAAAGCCCCGCTCTTTGTTTAGCACATGTTCCGAATATATGTTAATTTCTCACCATCGAAAGCACAGCGCATCACTGTGAAACTGCGATAGGGGCAATGACCATCATGAAAATAAATAGGTAAAAGAATGTCGCCATTTGGAAGCTCCACCCGCTGCGCGCAGCCTGCACCTGAACTGAAAAATTCGCTCTCCTTTGGCATTTTGACTATCTCCCACGGGGACCAAACATAATTTGCCGGCTCGAAGACAGAATAGGCTGTTTCTCGAGTCCTGGGAGCTGGTAAGAGCCGTTCTCCCAAATAACGGACAGTATGACCTGTACCAAGCAATTTACCCGTTTTCTCATGCCAAGCAGGGGTAAAATCACAAATACCAACTTCTCCGTTAGCTTCTGAGCGCCTACCTAAACTATCATTTAATTTAGGTTCGGACCAACTATTCCCTCCATCGACAGAATGCATTTCATAGATAGGGCTAAAAACATCACTGCCGCTGAGAAGTAGTTGCTGCATGGTAATTACAATCAGACCGGAATCACCCGGGATCATCCCTGCTTTCGGATGCACCCAACAATTGGTAGGAGGGAGCGGTATTTTAATGCCTTCTAATCGCATTCTTAATGGTTTTTCTACTACTTTAAATGTTTTCGCGCAAGACAAGGCCAGATCAACTCCTCCCTTGAAACTTAGCCCCTTGCTTCTAAAACGCCAATCCAAATACTTGCTTCACTACCTGTTCCTTTATAATATGAAAGCAACCCTTGCCCTGCCTGATTCACTGCCAACCCACAATAAGAACAATCTTGTGCAGCTATCTTTTCGATCTCAAGTTCTTTGCGAAAGCAGCTGCCATCATAAACCCATAAGGAGATCCCAGCTCCCTGAGGAGTATACTCCCTTCCCACCAATACAATTTTTCCATTGAGCTTTCGTACGCATGGTGCATGAACCGCATCATCCATTTCCTCATAATCCCAGGTGTGATACGGGTATTTTAGAGTGGCGATTACTGTTGTTCTCTTTTCCCTGCGCACTATTGCCATGAGGAGCCCATCATCGCAAAAATAGAGCTCCGTTTCATTTGCAGCATCGCCCCTATAGATTGTAGAGAGATAATCCCAATTTAACCCATCGCGGGATTCAACTAATACCACTTCCCAAAGAGCAGGTTCTTGAGGGTGGTACCGATATAATGCGTTATACAAAACCCCATCCTTTTCTTTTGCGCGCCAAGGCACATAGTCCTCTTTGAAATAGGAAACTGGCCGCGACCAATTGAAGCCGTCAGCAGAACTTGAGACTAGGGGCCTGCGGCGATGGGGGTCTTCTCCATCTTTCCTGCGAGTTTGCACTGTACAAAAGAGCTTCCCTTGAAAAGGAAATAATTTCGGATCCCGATCGTCTGTTTCTGTATCCATTAAAACCTCTGGTTTTGACCAATCAATTCCATCTTGTGAATGGCTCAGCATGATTTTGCCATCGTAAGAAAGATGATCAGCTGCGTTTCTAAAGGACAGGAAAAAACGGTCATTGAAAAATTGGAGATCTGTAAAAGCATTGTGCCTTCCATCATTGAAAACCTCGAACTTATCCACAAGCCTAAACATCAGCGCCCTCCCCTTCAAAGATGATAAATACTACCGGCAATATAACGGACTCCATTTTCACCATCCTGATCGTGAAAGTAGTAGGTTGTGAAAATCTTGCCCTTTTCAAGCTCCACAGAGCTGGTATAGCCTAAATCCCTATGAATCCCATCATTTCTGATGATGATCTCATTTTGCAAATCCCAAGTTTTTCCTCCATCCTCACTGAGGCAAGCGCGAATACCATAAGGTGGCC
>ENA-UOOK01001153-UOOK01001153.1-fermentation-metagenome-genome-assembly--contig:-NODE-1153-length-35196-cov-25.856407_pt1 | contig 35196 bp, 33 predicted proteins | sample MGYA00245777_ERZ724023 | MGnify/ENA primary metagenome ERZ724023 (study PRJEB28704, sample SAMN03018312) | fermentation metagenome | biome: anthropogenic terrestrial biome; feature: soil...
TTTTGAGAAAGAGCATAAGGCGTACAATCACTTCAGGAACCTGGGGACCCATTCCACAGGCATGGGACATGACCAGGTTGTTCTGTAACCGCTCCAGGTCTTTATTTCCTATGGCAACATTGTGCAATCCCCCAAATCCTGTATTGACACCATAAATCAATTCTGCTGAATTGCGCACCTTCTTGTCAAGGTATTGGCGGCATTGTTCAATTAATTGGCGTGATTCTTCAGATAACTCCAAACGGATTTCCCCATCGATGACTTTTTCCGGGATCCCGGTTTTTATAGGGGAAGGACTGACAGTATGGATGTTCATGAGGCTTTTTATTTATATTTCGCAACAAAATTACCTTATTTTACCAAGATTTAAAAGGAATCTGTCCATTGCAGGAAAAATTTAGTTTCTTATCTTTGTTCGTTAAGCATCGTTACTTAACTTTAAACCATAATTACTAACCTAACCAAATTTTCATGAAGAAATCATTATTTTTTGTGCTGGCAGTGTTGATTACAACCGCTGCTTTTGCGCAATCGCGGGTTACCGGTAAGGTAACGTCTTCAGAAGACGGTTCTCCCCTTCCCTTTGTGACCATTCTGATCCAGGGGGAAAGAGGCCTCGGAGCTAACACCGATATAGATGGGAATTTTGTGATCGAAAGATGCCCTTCGAATGCAATTCTTGTCTTATCCTATGTGGGTTTTACCACCATCCAGGTACCTGTAGAAGGAAGGAGTGTCCTAAATATCACCATGACTCCGGATGCCCTGGCATTGGAAGAGGTCATGGTGGTGGCATACGGAACAGCCAGAAAAGGGACCTATACGGGTGCCGCCTCTGTGGTTAAATCCGACGCCATAAAAGACGTTCCCACCCTTTCCTTCGAAAATGCCCTGAGTGGGAAAGTTGCCGGTATGCAAATTACGACCAATTCAGGTCAGGCCGGTGCCGTTTCAAGCATTCGTGTACGCGGTATTGGATCCATGAACGCCTCCAATGAACCGCTTTACGTTATTGATGGGGTTCCCGTAACTTCAGGGAGTACCGGGCAAATGAGTGACTACCTTTATTCCACCAACAACGTGATGAGTACACTCAATCCCCAGGACATTGAATCAATCACCGTGCTAAAAGACGCTGCCGCTTCTGCACTATACGGTTCCCGCGCTGCCAACGGTGTTATTCTGGTAACAACCAAAACCGGACGCCTGGGAAGACCTGTGGTCAATTTCAAAGCATCTGTGGGGCTCACTCCCTCCTTTGCCACCGTTAACTTTGACATTGCCAGCCCCGAGCAACAAGTAGAACTTTATTATGAAAACTTCTGGAACGCTGGAAAATACGACGGCAAAACAGACGCCGCCTCCAGTGCTTCGGCTCTTGCCCAGTTGAATAAACGTTTCAACAAACACGGCTACCGTTTCACTGCTGACGACAACACGGTCAATTCACTCCAGATCCTGGGGATGACAGACGGACAGGAAAACAGGGAAGGCAAATACTATAACTGGGACGATGTCCTGTTCCGCACGGCTATTTACCAGACATACGACCTTTCCGTGAGCGGTGCCAGCGACAGAACCAGCTACTATTCATCCCTGTCATATACCAAGGAACAGGGACGCAGCTCGGTCAACGACTTCAGCCGTATAGCCGGCCGCGTGAACGTGAATCAGAAGGTGGGCAGGCTCGTTGAATTCAGCACTAATGTGAACATAGCCAAAAACGTGCAGCACGGTTTTAACGATACCCGCAGCACCGGAGCCAACTACTTCATGCAGTCACGCAACCTGTTGTGGCCCCTTTACTGGCCCACAGACTACAAGACAGGTGCCCCCTGGACCGCCCGTTACGGAAGTTATGCCTACAATCAGGTATATTACAACAATGAATGGGAAAACGAATCCAATGTGCTTCGTTTGTCTGCCAATGAAACACTGACCGTGAAGTTCATGCCGGAACTGGTATTGAAATCCGTCCTTTCATTTGACAACACACAGACCAGGGACCACATCTATTACAGCGCAAACCACTTTAATGCTTCCAGCGTGAAGGGGCAGGTACACGAAATGTTTACCAATTTCCAGAAGATTGTTTCATCCACCACGTTGAATTACGACAAGGAATTTGCAGACAAACACGTTGTCAATTTACTCGTAGGATGGGAAGCAGAAGAAAACAAAACTGATTTCCAGCGTTCCTCCGGGACCAACCTGCCTACCAGCGCCCTGCATACGGTTGCCACAGCCGGGGTTCTGGATGCCAATGCCTACTATTGGGGCAGTACCATGCTATCCCTCCTCTCACGTGCCGAATACAGTTATGACGGACGTTATTACCTGTCCGGCTCATTCCGTCGTGACGGTTCTTCACGCCTGGGCTCCAACACCCGCTGGGGGAACTTCTGGTCAGTTGCCGGTTCCTGGAGGATCAACAACGAAGCTTTCATTAAAGATATAACCCAGATCAGCAATCTGCGTCTGAGGGCTTCATACGGTGTAAACGGAACGCTTCCCTCTTCCAACTACGGATGGCGTGCCCTTACCTCCTATGGCAACAAGTACATGGAAGATCCGGGTGGTGGCGTAGCCAACATTGCCGATGCCAATCTATCCTGGGAAACCAGTTATACCTGGAACGTTGCCCTGGAGTTCGGTTTGTTTAACAACCGCCTGAACGGGACCGTTGAGTACTTCAACAGGGACTCCAAAGACCTGCTTCAAAGCGTTCCCATCTCTACGGTTACCGGGTTCGGATCCACCCTTAAGAATATTGGCGAAATCAATAACCATGGTATTGAAGTTGAATTGAGCGGCGATATCATCCGCACCGGAAGCTTGCGCTGGAGTGCCGGTCTGACCGGATCCTGGATCCGCTCTACTGTAACCAAGCTTTATGATGGTCAGGACATTATCTGGTACGACCCCACCGGAGGCGATGCACGAGCCAAGTTTATTTACCGTGAAGGAGAATCCACCCTCGCAATGTACGGACTTGAGTGGGCCGGAGTTGAAGATGAGACCGGGAAAAATGTCTGGTTCCTGAACAACGATTCGCAGGGCGATCTTACGGTTGACGGCCGTCCTGCAACCTACAACTACTCCAAAGCCGATGAAGTGATCCTGGGCGACGCCCATCCTGATTTCTTTGGTGGATTTGCCACCGATCTGAGCTGGAAAGGACTCAGCATAGCGTTTAATTTTGTATACAAGATCGGAGGATACACCTACAATGCCGTTGGTCGTGACGTTAATGACGATGGTTACTACTGGGAGCGTATCATGTCACAGTATTCCTACGACAACCGCTGGACCCCTGAAAATAAAACAGCAAAGTATGCGCAGCGCGTGGCCATTGACATGGAAGATGTGAACCAGAAGAGCAGCCGCCATATGAACCCTGCCGACTACCTGAGACTGAAGAATGTGACGCTTTCCTACACCCTGCCCCGTGCCTGGACCAACAAGCTCAGTATCCAGAACGCCAGGATATTCTTCAACGGTACCAATCTGTGGACACTCGCAGCTCATAAGGAATACGACCCCGAAGTGAACGCATTTGGATCCAGGGGATGGGAAATCCCCTTGGGCAAGACCTTCACCTTCGGTCTGGAATTTAGTTTTTAACGATTAAATGAACAACACTATGAAAAAGATAAATATATTACTAGCAGCAATTTGCGTTGTTCTGACCATGTCTTGTGACGGATTCCTGGATGTAAAACCCAGCAATTCAGCCGCAGCCGAAACGTCCATTACCACAGCGGCTGATGCCAAAGTGATCATGAACGGAATTATGAGCAAGATGACATCCTCGAGCTACTACGGACGTAACTTCATCATGTACGGAGATGCCAAGGGTGGTGATTTTGCGATTCGTTCCCAGGGCAGAGGTCTGGACGCTTTATATACTTTCAATCACTCCCCCTCATCCAATTCCTATTCCGGATATTGGAGCCAGATCTACCACTGTCTGGCCCAGGTAAACAATCTGCTTGTCAACATCCAGAAAATAGAGGAGGAAGGCAATTCCACCAGTGCTTTGCTGGTTTATAAAGGACAGGCTCTTACCCTCCGCGCCCTGATGTATTTTGACCTGGTTCGCCTGTATGGTAAACCCTACAACATGGAGAAAACAGCACTGGGCGTTCCCATTGCACTGGAGCCCCTGGACGCTTCATCGCAGCCCACACGGGCCACCGTGGAACAGGTATACACCCAGATCGTGAAAGACCTTACTGACGGAGCCCCCCTGTTGAACAAAACAAAAACCAACGGGTACATTAACTATTATGCCAACAGAGCTATCCTGGCCCGTGCATACCTGTATATGGAAAACTGGGGCGCAGCCCTGACTGCTGCAGAAGAGATCATCAATTCCAAGGTATACACTCTGTACACCAATGCTAATTGGGTCAGTTCATGGACTGCCCAGTTCAATACCGAATCAATATTTGAACTGGCTATGCTGCAGGGAGAATCCGACCTGGGATCCGGATCGCTAAGCTTTTACCTGCGCCGCCATGGTCACGGTTCTACCTCGGCCATGGGCTGGTTCATGGCCAGCGATTACTGGCTTGAACGGATGAAACAGGATCCCGATGATATTCGCTGGGCCATTATGGACTACGATGAATCATATAAAGATACGGGCGTATATCGTAACGGTTCCTGCTACAAATACAGCGGAAGCACCACTTTTGCCGGTGATGGCAAAGGCTCTGCTACGGCTGTGAACATCAAGGTGATCCGTTTGTCCGAGGTATACCTGATAGCAGCAGAGGCTGCCCTGGCTTCAAACAGCAAGGATAAGGCTGCCACTTATCTGAACGCCATCCGCAAACGCTCTCCCAACCTGGCTCCGGTAACTGCTGCGAACATAACCACAGACTTGATACTGGATGAAAGAAGCAAGGAACTGTTCGCAGAAGGTCATCGCTTTTTTGACATGATACGCCTGAACAAGACCATCACCTTTAACGACGACTTTATTTTCCCAATGGTAGTGATCACACACCGTGAAAAAACCATTAACCGGACATTCCACAAAACCATCCTGCCCATTTCTATTGATGAGATGAATGCCAATGAAGCCATTCGCTCACAACAGAATCCAGGCTATTAGGAGTTAAAATTTTTCTGGAAAAAAGCCTTCCTTCTGGAGGGCTTTTTTTTGCAGATCATGCTCTGCAAAAACCACTTTGCCTGTCTCGGGAACAAGTCCTGTATAGTACATTACAGAAGATTTGGTCATGGGGGTGGGGGTGAAATCCTGAACCTGTTCCACCCGGATCACTTTTTTTAGCCGGTTTTTTACGGAAACGTAAAGCCGGCTTTTGTTTTAGCCTGTTTTTAAAGGGATTCCTTGCATATCATTTTCCGCTTTTTTACCTTAGTGTAAAGCAAAAACAGTCCATTTTGAAAAAGGACTGGTAATTTAATCCCTGAGACAATGAAAATCCGATTCAATCTTAAGACTCCAAAAGAGAAAATTTCTGCCATTAGAGTCATCTGCTCCTGGTCAGGAAATGAAGTCTCCGTCTCAACAGGAATATCAATTCCAACAAAACATTGGTTGGGTAATAAGAAAAACGGGCAAAAGAAACAACGGTTTTCTGATGCTCATAATGATTCTGAGGTGTAACAATAGAAATTTTATTTATCTTTAAAATTAGTTCTTGTATCGTTTCCAAATACGTTCCATCTGATGTTCCAAACGACCCAATTTGCTTCCTTAATAGCTCACAGAATATTGTGCCTCTGAAACTCATCTACCTGATGATTTGATTCATGTTATTGTTATGGAGCCCAGAAACCATACTAAAAACAGGGCGTAACCGAAAAGCATTACGAGTAGGATAAAACGTCAATATCATTATCTAATGGAAACAACGAAGAAAGGGAAAAAAGCCATCAATGAAACACCCGGCAAAAAGCCAAAATGTAATGCATGGCGTGGTTCAGCAACGAATAGTTGTAGTGGCAGTTGCAAAAAGGATGCTGGTCATGACGGCAAACATAAATGTGGGATGTGTGGAGAAGAGTGGTAAGGAATATTTCTTTTAACATGGCGTTATACGTCTTTTCTTTCCTAAAGGGCACAAGTAAAATATGTTTATACTGACATCTTAACCTATACAACATTTATTAACAATTTAAATCTTTAGAGACTATGCTACATCATTATTAAATTCAAAAAAAACACAATTAAAATGAAAAAAATTAAATATAACCTCTTTTTTTTTATCTTTTATTCTGTGTTTCTAACACTGAATATATTCTTTTTCGATAGACCTGCTTGGCGTGATGTGATTTTTGCGGCCCTAGTTTCACTTCTTATGGTCTTAGTGTTTTACTTATTTGATCGTCATAAAGAAAGAAAAGAGAAGAACAAACAGAAATAATAAATTCTATTGAATAATAATGTTGTATAGGTTATTTATCGTTTCTGAATCTTAACCACTTCTCCGACTGCAATATATTTTCAGGTAATTTTGAAAACGACATTTCTTCTTGCTTTAAGATTGTTCTTTCATGTGTTTTTTCGCTCCCTCAGTATTGATCATGTAATTTGAAAAATACTCCTTTCTCCAGATGATATACTCATCAATCGGCATAGGCGCATATCTTCCACAAGAAATATCGTCCCGTTCTTCTTCAGAGAATTCCTGGTATTTCTTACAACGGTCTTTCAGTTTACAGCTATTGCAGACTTTTTCCATGATCATGAATGTGATAAATCTTTTTCGGCTTTTAAGTAGCCTATTCGATAGCCACATTGAAAGCCTGACAGTAGCCCTCTCATGAAGGCATCGCGGGCAGCATTTTTCAGACACACATATATGTCTGCGTATTTATTTTGCCGTTGTTCGACAAAACGCTCAGCTTCTTCACGAAATCCATCGTCTTGTGTAATATCAGGTATTTGATGTAATGGCATAATCTTTTGAAAAGATCTAAAATCATCAGGGAAAAGTGGGTTTGACCATGACATAGATTTTTTAATACCTCAGTATAACAATAAACCTGAACGATTAATAAAACAATTAATACAGCAAAAAAAGGATAATATTTTATCCTCTATTATGGCCTTTAATGATATTGATCAGTTAAGGGAAACAAAAACACAAAACCATCCTGCCCATTTCTATTGATGAGATGAATGCCAATGAAGCCATTCGCTCACAACAGAATCCAGGCTATTAGGAGTTAAAATTTTTCTGGAAAAAAGCCTTCCTTCTGGAGGGCTTTTTTTTGCAGATCATGCTCTGCAAAAACCACTTTGCCTGTCTCGGGAACAAGTCCTGTATAGTACATTACAGAAGATTTGGTCATGGGGGTGGGGGTGAAATCCTGAACCTGTTCCACCCGGATCTTTTCACTTTTAAAGGTTCCGGCCAGCAGGTTCATGTCCCTTTGCGTGCATCCAGGGTGGGAAGAAATGAAATAAGGAATCAACTGCTTACGGGATCCAGTCCTTTTTGATTCACTTAAGAATTCACGTTTTAAGGCCCTGTACAATGCAAAGGAAGGCTTATGCATGATGTTGAGCACGTTGTCCTGCGTGTGTTCAGGGGCCACTTTCAACCTTCCCGAGACGTGATATTGAAGCAATTCCCTGAAATATTGTTTTCCCTCATCATTGAGAAATCCTTTTTCGTTCAAAAACAGATCGTAACGGATCCCGCTTCCTATGGTAGCTTTTTTCACACCGGGAATATTTCTGACTGCCCTGTACAGTTCCAGCAACGGTTTATGGGATGTATCCAGGTTTTTGCATACAACCGGAAAAAGACAGGAGGTCCTATTGCAGGCATCGCATTTTGCCAGGTTTCTGCCCTGCATGCGGTACATATTGGCCGTTGGGCCGCCAAGGTCTGAAAGATGGCCCCTGAATTCTTCCCGGGCGGTAAGTCTGGCTACTTCGGCGGTGACCGATTCCAGAGAGCGCGAAGAAATCCCCTTTCCCTGGTGGGCCGCAATAGTACAGAAGCTGCATCCACCAAAACATCCCCGGTGAAGGCATACAGAAAACCGGATCATTTCCAGTGCAGGGATGCTCTTTCCTTTATATCGCGGGTGGGCCTGGTAAGTAAAAGGCAGGTCATAAACCTGATCCAGCTGGGCGGTGGTCATCAGAGGATAAGGAGGGTTGACAATCACAGTCTTGCCTTCCTTACGTTCCAAGGGTTCTGCCAGGACAGGCGAATCAGAGGCATTGGCCTGTTGTTCAAATACCCGGAAATGTTCTGCAAACTTTTTTTTGCTATTAAGGCATTCCGTATGTGAGGGAAGGTACAACACCTTATCGGGATTGTGTGGTATCTCGCCTGCATCGTTGGCAATGTATGCGATCTGGGGTATGTTGCGAATCACCTCTACTGGAGCATGACCCCTAAGTTTGAGGGCCAACTCGGTAATGGGCCGTTCTCCCATGCCATATACCAGGTAATCTGCTCCCGATTCAATCAACACGGACGGTTTGAGTGCGTCTGACCAATAATCGTAATGCGTGAGCCGGCGCAGGGATGCTTCTATGCCCCCCAATACTACCGGTATGTGGGGATAGAGCTGCTTCAGGATCCTGGTATAAACGGTAACGGCATAATCGGGCCTCATACCGGCCCGGCCGCCGGGGGTATAGGCATCGTTACTGCGCAAACGTCTGGCCGCTGTATAATGGTTTACCATGGAATCCATGTTGCCCGAGGTAACAGCGAAAAAAAGCCTCGGCACACCCAGTTTTTTAAAATCCCTCAGATCGTCCCTCCAGTTGGGTTGTGGAACTACTGCCACCCGGTATCCGCTGGCCTGGAGCACCCTGCCAATGACCGCGGCCCCAAAAGAAGGGTGGTCCACGTATGCGTCTCCGGAAAAAAGGATGATATCGACATTCCCGTAGCCAAGACGGTCCAGTTCCTTGCGAGAAGTAGGCAGCATAAGGCAAAGGTACATGACTTTTTGCTACCTTTGATAAAAATAAATCATTATGTTTTCTAAACAGATATACACGCAACGCCGTCAGACACTCAAATCAAAACTGAGTAAAGGAATAGGTCTGTTCATGGGCAACCGTGAAGCCCCCTGCAATTATAGCGGCAACACATACCATTTCCGGCAGGATAGCAGTTTCCTGTATTTTTTTGGTTTGGACGAGCCCGATCTGGCAGCTATCATTGATTTTGAAACCGGAAAGGAAGTTCTTTTTGCAGACGATGTAAGTCTGGACGACATAGTCTGGACAGGCCCGCTTCCTGCCATGCAGGAAAAAGCAGAAAAGATTGGTCTCTCACATACTTTACCGCGAAAAAACCTTGTAACCTATATCCGGGAAGAGAAAAGGAAAGGGCGAGCCGTTCATTTTCTGCCTCCCTACCGGGGCGACAACATGATTGAACTGATGGATATGCTGGATATCCACCCAAAGGAGCAAAAGGAAAAAGCCTCGGAGGAATTCATCCGTGCCATTGTGGGCATGCGTATGATCAAACAACCGGAAGAAATTGAGCAGATTGACCTGGCGTGCAATTTGGGTTATGCCATGCACTATACGGCTATGAAACTGGCAAAACCCGGGATGGTTGAACAGGAACTGGCCGGGATTATGGAAGGTATTGCGGTCAGTGGCGGATACATGCCCTCCTTCCCTATCATCCTGACACAGAACGGAGAAGTCATGCACGGCCACGCACATAACCAGCTCCTGAGCCAGGGCCGTTTGTTGCTCATGGATGCCGGGGCGGAACTGCAAAGTCATTATTGCAGCGATTTTACCCGCACCATCCCTGTGGGCGGAGTCTTTCAGGGGATTGCCGCCGACCTGTACAACCTGGTCCTCAGGGCCAACAACCACTGTATCGGCCTTTGTGCCCCGGGAGTACACTTCAGGGATATTCACCTGGCGGCTGCCGGCATTATTACTGACGGACTCAAAGACCTCGGCCTGATGAAGGGGGATACCACGGAAGCTGTGGCTGCAGGGGCTCACGCTGCCTTTTTCCCTACCGGACTTGGACACAACATGGGTCTGGATGTTCACGACATGGAAGACCTGGGCGAGCAGTTTGTAGGCTATGACAAAAGCGTTTCCCGAAGCCCTCAGTTCGGGCTCAAATCCTTGCGCATGGCCCGCTCCCTGGAGGCCGGCAACGTAATGACCGTGGAACCGGGATTTTATGTCATTCCTGCATTGCTGGAAATGTGGAAAGCCAGCGGACATAACGCTGCATTCATCAATTTTGAAAAATGCAAGGCGCTGTATGGTTTTGGAGGGATCCGCATAGAAGACGATGTGCTCATCACCCCTGACGGGCACCGGCTTATGGGCAGCAAACGGTTACCGGTAACCGCGCAGCAGATCCGGGAAGTGATGCAGTAGCGCTCCGCTTACCGGAAGGTCCATTTCACGGCCAGGGTCGGAATCACATAAAAACCTTTGTAAAAAAGGTTGCTGTTCAGTTCCACCTCGGTTCCCACACTCAGACAGAAGGAATCGCTGATGCCTTCAAAAGCGTTCAGGTTAACCCAGAATTGTGGCTGAGAAAGGAATATGAACTTATCACCCTGTCTCCACCAGTCCACAAAACCGGAAAAAGTACATTTCCCCCCGGCCAGGTTCATGTTCCAGATGGCGGTCAACTGAAAGTTTGACGGTCTGGCTAATCCCTGAATGTATTTGTACATGGCCGAAATAGAAAACGATTTTGATCCGTCCGGGGTGGCAATGGCGTAGTTAACGCCCGCCAGCCAGGAATGATTAAACAATATTGATCCCAGCAGTCCGCCATTGTATTCAAGGTGTGCAGCAAAAGGGGCATCCCAGAATTTGAGGTTGCGTGCAATTTCCCAATAAGCGTAGTTAACCCCCTGCGGGGTATATGTCATGTCGACAAAGAAAAAAGTATCCCCCCAGGGGTCCATCCGGAACATTTCCACGGTGCTGAGAATACGGGCATCTTTTCCCAGGGTGTCCGGATAAAGCCACTGCCCTGTCCTGTAATGCAACTGCACATTCTGCGACCTTGCAGGCATAGAAGCGGCAAGAGACAGAACTAATAAGATAAAGAACAGCTTTTTCATGGTCGCTGCATCAGTCGTTCAGGAACAGGGTGCGGGAATCCTGGTAGAATGCGATAAAGTCTTGTTCCGATGCATGTCCGGGGTAAGGTGCGAAAATATGCATGGGCATGAGATAGTCCGGTGCATTGCGCCAGACCAGGGCGTAGGTTACCGGAAGTCCCTCCGAGGCTTTGAGCAGGGTTTGTGTAAACCACAGGGGATTACCAAGGCCTCCCATGCCACACTCTGTAAGGGCGATGGGTTTATGGTGCTCTTTACCCAATTGTGCCACCACGGAAAGCTCATTGCGCAGTACGTCCAGAAATTCCTGCCCGTCACCGTACGCGTCCAGCCCCAGTAGATCCACATAGTCGTCACCCGGATACCGTTCCATATATACCTCCCGGTCCAGGCCTCCGTAATTGGGGGAATAGGCTAAGATCAGATTGTCCAGTTCCCTGTTTCTCATGTAGTCCACCGTCATCTTCCACAAGGCAATGTACTCCTGGCTGGAGCATAGTTTTCTGCCCCACCAGAACCAGGAGCCTGTATGTTCATGCCATGGCCGGAAGATAACGGGAATCCGTGTTCCGTCTTCCATTCTGAGAGAATCCAGAAAAACAGCCACTTTGTCAAGCCAGGTCTGGAACAAATCATAATGTGAGCCGCCTTCCAGAATGGAGGCTACAACGGTGTTATCTGAAACATCCCAGGCATTGGAAGAGGTCAGCGGGTTGCGGGCATGCCAGCTTATTGTGACTATCCCGCCAGCCTTGTAATGGTCTGTTATGGCTTTGCGCATAACATCAAAAGGGACACCGTCCAGATTCTTTTCATCTCCCAGTTCTATGTGGCCCAGATCGCTGCCCAGAACGGCCGGATAATCACCGCATACCTCTTTAACATCACTGCGGCCTTCTTCATACTCCCAGGAATGACCGTAAAACGGGAAGTCTTCCTGTCCAAAGAAAAATTGGTTGTTGCCGGCAGCCTGCTGCAACCGGTCCATAACAACATCTGCTTCCGGAGAAATGGTCCGGGTGTGTTTTTCCGTACAGGCAAACGCTGCGATTGCCAGCACGATCAATGCCAATCGTTTCATAGTCACAAATGTAGAAAAAATATATCTTTGCTGTCATGAAACAGCGATTTTTTATCATTACAGGAATTTTCCTTGGTTTTTTTTCTTTGTCACAAGCACAGGATACCACCTATTATAAAGAAATCATCAGGGAATTGTCCTCAAAAAAATTCGAGGGGCGTTCCGACTTTAAAAAAGGTGACCGGAAAGCGGCAAAATACATTGCCCTGCAATTCAGACAGATCCCCGGGGTGGAACCCTCTGTGGGTGGAAGATACCTGCAGCCATTTTCTTACAATGTAAACGTCTTCCACAAGAGAATGGAAATGTCGGTAGATGGAATTACCCTGGAACCGGGCAGGGATTTTATTGCCAGGGAATTCTCCCCCTCACAAAAAGGAACCTGGCCTCTGAAGTACATCAGCCCGGAAGATCATGATCCGGAGCGGTTGCTTCCTTTACTGGAAAGCGGTGATTTCCGCAATTCATACGTTGTACTGCAATACGATCTTATATACAAATACCTGGGCATAGCCCCGGCAACACTGTATAAAATGCCTGTTTCGGGCCTGATCCTGGTCCAGGACAAACAACCGTCCTTTTTTAAGTCGCGTAGCGGTTTCGTGCAACCCATCCCGGTCATATGGGCAGGACCTGGTTTTCCGCGTGACGGAAAACACATACGTGTCCGTTTTGAAAGCAGGATGATAGAAGGCTATACTTCTTCCAATGTGATTGCACATATCCCCGGTTCTTCCAGGGCAGATTCATGCATCGTGTTTATTGCGCATTATGACCACCTGGGACATTTTGGCAAAGATGTGTATTATCCGGGGGCCCATGATAATGCCTCGGGAGTGGCTTTTATCCTGACCCTTGCCCGTCACTATGCCCTGCCCGAGAACAGTCCGGAACTCACCTATATTTTCATTGCAGCGGCTGCAGAAGAAAACAACCTGCTCGGATCAACGTATTACACCAACCATCCGGTTGTGCCCCTTGACAGGACGCTGCAGGTAATTGATCCGGACATGGTGGCCGATAACGGAGACCGCCTTTTTGTGGAAACCGGGCCCGGGGGAGAGGAAACCCTGCAACGTTTCCTGCAGATCAACGACAGCCTGGACCTGTTTGGTACCATAGAGCACGATCCGCTATCCAATGACAGCGATCATTACCCTTTTGCCATGAAAGAGGTTCCTGCACTATACATAATGGTTGACGGGGACGCGTATGATGTGTACCATACCCCCCTGGATGATTACGATCACATATTTACCAGCCGTTACCTTTCCCTGTTCCGGCTTGTCACTGAATTTGCAAGCACTTTCTGAATATCTGGGATCCAGTTGGTCCCGTTTTCGGGCATAAACGTGATAAAGCCCATTGTTTGTGCTGTGGCGATGTTGGATGGCCCGTCATCAATAAAGAGGGTGTTTTCCGGTGAAGTTCCCAGGGTATCTATCATATCCCGGAAGATCTTCTTGTGCGGCTTAACGCATTTCATTATATAGGAAAGGAATAATTGATCAAAATAATCATCCAATGCACGGCCTGCGGGGGTAAAACGCGGACTGCGTGCCCATTCCATAATAAAAGGATTGGTGTTGCTCAACAGGCAAACCCGGTAGTCTTTTCTCAGACTGTCCACATAAGCGAGTCTCTCCCGGGGCACACCGGAAATGAATCCCATCCAGGCTTCCTGCGCCTGCAGGAAGGAAATCGGCCTGCCACACAGCAGACCAAGCTGTTCACAAAATCCGGCAACATCCAGCCTGCCATTTTCCAGTTCAAGGAAGAAGCCGCTCTGGTGGTAAGGATCCAGGTAAGATCCGGCATCTTTCAGCCCCAAGGCTTCAAAAGCTTTTACCGAACGGTCACGGTCAATGTCTACAATTACGCCGCCAAGATCAAATATTACAGAATCAATCATTGCTATAAACTATATTAAACCAACCTGCAAGACACAACCCGGAAAGGCAGCCGTCAGAAGGGTCATCTTCTTCATGCAAACATTTTTATACTTTACAAATGTACTTCAAATCATGTTATATTTGAAGTAATAAAACCAGGTTACCTATGACAAAACATTACATGATCATATTATTACTGGTCACCGCGGGATGCAGGAATATTTCCGGCGAACAAATCTGCTGGGACCGCGGGCAATGGCTGGATCTGACACGGGATTTTGAAAAAAGCACTGTCTACTGGCCAACTAACGTGACTTTCAGCCATGATACCGTGACATACGGGATCAATGACAAAGGCTATTTTTATTCCTCATTTCTATATGCGGCAGAAGAGCACGGGGGTACCCATTTTGACGCCCCGTTGCATTTCTCGGAAAACGGAAGGTCCATTGAACAGATCCTTCCAGAAGAATTCACGGGAGAAGGAATTTGTGTGGATGTATCGGAAAAGGCTCTGGCAGACAGGGATTACCTTATCACTACCGAAGACTTTGTGGGATGGGAAAAAATGAAAGGTAAGATCCCCGCTCATGCAATTGTGTTGTTGCGCACCGGTTGGGGCCAATATTGGAACGATCCACTGCAATACACCGGAACCCTCAAATCGGGAGCAGAGGGTGTCGGAGAATTGCATTTTCCCGGGCTGGATCCCGCAGCCGCCCTGTGGCTCATAGATGAAAGGAATGTAAAGGCTGTAGGTATAGACACGCCGAGTATCGACTATGGACAGTCCGCAGATTTTCTTACCCACCGCACCCTGTTCAGCCACAATGTAACCGCTTATGAAAATGTGGCGAACCTGGAGTCGGTACCTACTCGCAATTTTTATGTGGTAGCCGCTCCCATGAAAATCAAGGGAGGAAGCGGGGCCCCACTCAGGCTCCTGGTCTGGATTCCGGAAGTCTGAACCGCTAGTATTAAAGTAATCCGAGTATCTGTGGGTCGTTGGGTTTGACCTTGGAAGGCCAGAACCCTATAAGCCTGCCTTGCTCATCTACCAGATACTTGGCAAAATTCCAACCCGGGGCGCTGGTATTCCAGCCATTTTTTGATTTATCCGACAGCCAGCGAAATACCGGATTCTGATTTTTACCTTTAACCGAGGATTTCTCCATCATTTGGAATGTCACCCCGTAATTGATTTCGCAAAATTCAAGGATTTCTTCATTGGTTCCCGGATCCTGCTTCATGAAATCATTGGATGGGAAACCCAGGATGACCAGATTCGGTGCATATTCCTTGTATATGGCTTCCAGTTCCTTGAATTGAGGTGTAAAGCCACATTTGGAAGCGGTGTTGACCAGTAAAACCTTTTTTCCCCGAAGTTGTTCAAAAGAAAATGCCTCTCCCCGGATGGTCTTGAAGGAGAGGGAATAAAAATCCTCTGCCGGTTCCACAACCTGTCCTGTGTTTTGCTTCCCTTTGTCTGAAAATAAAGATGTTAACATGATATAAATAATAATTATTGTTTTCATAAACGAATGGATTTGTTGATAAAGATACGGATTATTTCCGGCATCCCTAGCCGTCTCAGTCCAGAGACTGGCACAGGAGAGAGGCCACACAAGCCGAGAGGCGTTTTTGCCATACAGTCGCGCTTGAATAACAGACAATCGGTAAAATCCATTCAAGGAGGGCAAGAGCATAGGGAGTGAATGTTTTATTCCCTTTGGCGGCAACTAGTGCATACTCCCTCATTTTCAAGGTTAGTGCCATATTTCTGTGCATCAATCCGGGCAACCTGCCAGACCAGGAGGTCTGGATTTTTTTATCCAGGAAAACCGGCTTTTTATAAAAATCTGTCAGAAATTCCAGCACCTGTTGAAAATCCTCTTCGTTTTCCATGGGAAAGGATTCTGTCAGGAAAATGGCTTCAAGCCGGGCAAAATCCGATACTACCGAACGGGGCCTGGTTTCAGAAAAGTCTATAAGGTAAACATTCATATCGTTGTCCAGCAGGATATTCTGCATGTTTAAATCGCCATGGCAAATGGAAGTATAATAAGCCATTCCCTGTTCCCGCCTTTTGGGGTATTCTTCTTTTAGAAAACGGTATGGGTTCAGATAGTTCTTCCCTGTACCGCCAATGGTAAAGTAGCGGTCCTGGAGTGGAATACGGAGCTCCTCTTCGGCCTGTCTGAATACGTGGGGAAAAAAGGTTTTTGTTGGGTCGTGGTCTGCGTAAGGATAGATGACTTCATCTATGGCCTGTCCGTACCAGGGTTTGAGTATGTTCAGAAAGATCTTGTCAAACAAAGGTTCCAGGTCCCTGACAGGCCAATTGTGGAAATAATGGGTGAGCCATCTCAATTCGGACCCTTCCCCTCCTATACCCACAAAGTTGTATCGTAATGCTCCCCTGCTGCAATAATAGGAAGTTCCCAGAACAATCGCACTGTTGTTCAATATATACGGCATGGCATATTGTTTACAACGTTCGGCTTCCCTCTGGATCATGGGACGATCCCCGGTTTTAAGTACTGTGGGTCTTAGTACCCTGCCCTGATGGTCATAAGAACGGACACGAAAAGTGCTGGCAGAATATCCGCCGTGAAGTCTCTTAAGCTCAGCTTTTACTGAATCTGTGTATAGTCTCCTGGCCAGAAAGATAAGATCATCCCCGGCCATCTCTTCACTTTCACAGACCACCTGTGTCTGAAAAACGGAGGGATCCTGTGCCTTGCCGGCAAAAAATAACCAGAATACCGGCCTGATAAGCAACGCATCCCTGTCATGTCTGGTAACTCCCACAACGTTTTCCCAGGTCAATAAACCACGCAGGTATTGTTCAGGGGATTCCCCCCGTTGCATTTCCTTATCCTGTTGTAAAAGAAAGGTCCCTCCTTCCCAGATCCCGTTTTCCTGCCTGAAAACGACAGACAGGGAGGGCTTACGTGCATTCCGGTCCAGACAAAGTATGGTGCACGGGGGAGTCTCTGTCAGCGGAGGGGAAAAACCTTTGTATTGTATCAGTTCTGTAATTCTTACAGGTTCCGGATCGCTCACCGTTACACGAACCCGGAAAGATCCCTGTACAGATAACGCTTTGTCCACAAACAGCGTCCCCTGAACCGGATCATTGACGATGCGAAAATCGGGGGCATACGCCAGATCATCGGGTATAAAACCGGTGCAGTGAAACAGGGTGAAAAAAGAGCCTGTCACGGCATCTTCCCTGAGGAGCATTTCTCCAAAGGCCCCTTTTCCCGCTGCTATGTGTAAAGAATCAAAACCGGTCAGCTGTGGATTTTTCCATTTATAAAGTATGGTGTTCGTGGCATCCTTTACGCTCTCTGTTTCACACGGGGCTTTCCCGGGGAATATATTCGCCCAGGTAATCTTCCTTTTTTTAAATTGCTCAATGCAGGTAACCGCATGGGCGACATCTGTGCAAATTTCAAAAACCGAATCCAGTCCTGCAATCTGCAAAACCTGAAACATCTCCCCGGAAAGGCCCGCAAGAACCAGTTGCCCTCCCGTAGAGGCAAGTTCCCGGGAAGTACTAAGTAAAACGCGTATTCCGCTGCTTGAGAGGTAAGAACATTCAGAAAAATTGATCACTAAAAAAGTTCCTCTTTTAGCGTAATCTTGTACCGTTTTGTCAAAAAAAGCAGCCTGTATGGTATCCAAGCGTCCCACAGGCAGTAGACACACAAAAGAAGCGCATATTTCTTCCTTAATTTCAAACACACTGCAAGTTAAGTAAAAAAACTTTTTATATTTGAAAAACGAAAATGCTGAAAGGAAATGAGTACCAGGCAAAGTGTCTTGCTGGCATTGATCCTGTTCCCAGCTTTACCTGTTAATGCACAATATTTCAGGGATCCGAATCATTTGGTACACCACAGTGAGAAATCGTTCGGGAACAAACTGATCCGCGGCAGTGCCTATTCACTAGGTTACAACGCCGTGATCATGACAACCCTGATCCTGTCCCCGGAATCCATAAGCCAGTGGGACAGAAAGGAAGTGTTCAAAGGAGCTGCCATGAAGGAGCAGTACCTGCTTACTTTCACTACCCCGCCGGTAAAAGACCATGACCTGTTCCTTGTCAATTACGTAGGGCATCCCTACCAGGGTAGTTTTTATTACAACGCCGTAAGATCGCAGGGAGCCCCCATATGGCAGTCATCGGTCTTCACCCTTATTCATTCTCTACTGTGGGAATATGTATGGGAAGGCGGTTTGGAACAACCCAGCATACAGGACCTGATCGTTACTCCTTTGGGGGGGATCATAGTGGGGGAACTGACACACAGAGCGGCCCTTGCCATGGGCAGGAACGGCTTCAAATGGTATGAGATCATACTTACGTGTATCCTCAACCCCGCATTTGCGATCAACAATGGATTCAGACGTCCAGTCTGCGCCGGTAATTGAACATGACGGCCACCGCAAAACAAACCAGCCCAAACAGGAGCATCACGCCGCATTCTTTTAGAACAGCCTTTACTCCGGCATTGAGCATAAACACATCCATAAAACCTGAAAGGCCCCAGTATATGGGAGAGATCCTGCTTAGGCTGCGCATAGGTTCGGTCATGATAGAAGTCGGGATCCAGGCGCCTCCAATGGCCGCCATGATCACTACAGATATTGCTCCAAAAATGGCAGACTGGTGTATGGTATTAGCAATGTTTCCTATGGCAATCCCATAACCGATAGCCGCAACCGCTGCCGACAGGGCCAGCAAAATCAAAGCTGCGGGGGAAGTGCCAAGATTAAGCGATTCCATGCCAAAAAGAGGCAGCAGGTAAACCCCGATGAGTAACATCAGAACACACTGTATTAACGAGATTATGGTAAAAACCACGGCTTTGCTTAACAGGTATTCCGTATAGGAACAGGGCATGGTCATCATTCTGGAGAAACTCCCGTCCTGCCGTTCCCGTATGATGCTTCCCGATAGGGATATAACAATGAAAAAGACCGCAAACAAAGTCCAGGATGGCACGTTGTGCTGCACGGGATTGGGATTCAGATCCCGTCCCTCCAGGCGGGCGTCACGGATATCAATGTGAACCTGTTCTGTGGAGAAACCGTCTGTAGAAATGGGAATGGGGCTGAACTCGTTTACCTGCCGGGAGATTTCGTTCAGAACGTATTCAAATTCAATCTTCTGCGTCCGTTCCTTTAATGTACTCATAAGGGCAGTATAAAAGGAAATTTTCGTGGTGGGGTCAATAAAAATGACAAAATTCACCATGTCGGGGGAGGGCTTTTCCATGGTTCCGCTGAATGCTGCCAGCACGTACCTGGCCACATTCTTGCGAATGCTCTCGGTTGTATTTTCAGGAATATAAATTCCCAGTGTGTAATGGCCCGAGGCCACTTCCTGTTCAAGTTCTTCCAGGGTGGGAATTGCCTCATTTATTTTCCTGTCAATCTTGAATATACTTGAGGCCGCAATCTGTTTGTCTATGGCTTCTCCCAATTCCCCCTGATCTCTGTTCACCAGCAGCAGCGGGACAGAAGCCTCTGTTAATGATTTGTAAGTACTGTCCTGAAGCAGCGCCATGAGCACAACAAGAATGGCTGGCATCAGGAACATGAGCAGCAATCCGGCTGTATCCCTTTTCAGCAACAGGTAATCTTTATATAGTAAAAAACGGAATTTTCTCATTGGCTATCCCTCATCTTTTTTCCTGTTAACAACAGGTATAAGGATTCCAGGCAGTTGCATTCACTTTTTCCGGCTATCAGCTCTGCCGGGTTTCCCTGGCATACGATAGTCCCGTTATCCATAAAAGCCACCTGGTTACAGATCTGTTCGGCTTCTTCAAGATAATGGGATATGAACAGTATGGTGGTACCAGCGTTGTTGATACTGGTCAGTTTTTCAAGGATCAGCCTGCGCGACTGGGCATCTACGCCCACAGTGGGTTCATCAAGTATCAGGATTTTTGGTGCATGCAGCATCCCTGCTATCACATTGACCCTGCGTTTCATACCTCCCGAAAAGCGGTTGATATAAGAATTTCGGCTTGCCGACAGGTCAAAAAGCTCCAGCAATTGATCTATCCGCTCTTCCTGTAACTTTTTTGGCAATCCATACAGGCCCCCGAAAATTTTCAGGTTTTCATAGGCAGTAAGGGAGGGAAAAAGGGCAATTTCCTGAGGAACCAGGCCCAGAAGAGGTTTAATATGCTGCATTCCGTCCGACACATCGTGCCCGTCGATAAAGATTTCTCCGCTGTCGTAGCGGCGCAAACCGCATATGATATTGATCGCTGTCGTTTTTCCCGCTCCATTTGGGGCAAGCAGTCCAAAAAGCGAACCATACGGTATCCTGAGTGAAAAACCGTCAAGGGTGGGATCAGACTTGCCTTTGTAAGTCTTCTTAAGTGCTCTTGTCTCTATGGCGAACTGATTATCCACGCCTGATGGTGTTTTCCAGTCGTTTAAAAATATCGCATTCGCGTGCCGAAATAACTTCCAGTTTTACTGCAAGATCTTCATAGGAAAGTGCCACGGGGTCACGTTGCTTAAAAAAGCGAGCGGCGTTGTATGAGAAATCCCTCCACAGATCCCCTACTTCTGTCAGATCCATGGATAATTGGTTCCATTCAGGCCGGTTGAGCAGTTGAGAAACTTCCTGCAGAAAAGCAGCATACATGAAACGGAATCCGGCACCTCCGGTTCCGATCTCTTCCAGCATGCGGATGATCTGTGCCAGATTGAGAGCTGCTCCCTGTTTGCCAAAAAGCTTTTCCCACTTACGCATCCTTCGGGCAAGGTAAGCGATTCCTTTGGCTCCGAACATGGGCAGGGGGATGTGTAACATATTGTTGCATGTTCTTATAATTGACTTTTCTATCATGTGGGCATCCAGTGGTTTGCTGTGTTCCATGCTGGTTATGTAGTACATGCTACCCCTGGGTGGTATCGCGCCACAGGCAAAGCGCACTTTCTTCAGATCTGCAGATGACAGTCTGTTTTTTTTCTGTCCAATGGGATCTGATATAATATACTCGTCCCCTTCCTTGCCTATCACACACAAATTATGGCCATTGAAATGGACTCTGAATTCTTTTGGAAAATAAGTAAGGTTATAAACTCCAACGCGTAATCCAACCGGAGTCCCGCTGAACAGCACCTCATCCAGTTTGGCCATTGCCTGATCAGGGTCTTTGAAGGTGTGTTTACAGTACTCTACACCGAGCGTTTTTGTGACATCGGAGAATATTCTCCCCGATATATACCTGAAAGAGGTCATGGCATATCCGTTAACCTTGAAGAAAGGCAAATGGCAGAAAAAAATCCCTGCTCCCAGTCCCAGGACCATCGGCTCACTTAGCCTGACCCCATAAAAATTTAGCAAATTCCTTACAACACCGCTCTCACAATGCGCGGCGTGGCCATGTTCAAAGTTGATTTCCATATTCAATCTATAGAGACGAGTTCTTCTACACTCATATTCAACGCCTCCGCCAACCTTGCAAGGGCTCCGGAATCGAGTGAGGCAAAGTGTTTTGGTTTACAGAATTTATTTATTTTTTTACGGGAAAAACCGGTACAGCCGGCCATCATAGCGGGTGTCATCATCGCCCGCGCCATATGAAAGGCCAAAGGGCTGCATTTGCCGGCAAGAACTTTCTCCCGCTCCTGGCCTGCTTCTTCTCCCCGACAATTCCAGGCAAACTTGAGAGCTTCATTTCTTGGGCTCCAGCCCACACTGGGAATTTCCTGGTATTTTCCGTCGTCATCCAATGCAAAAAGACGACCACATAAGCTTATATTTTGGTCAGGGTGAACAAAGGGATCTTCCTGGGGAACATCTTTGACTTTCATTGCTCCGGATATTTGGCACAAATATAATATTTTTTTACCAGGTATGCTTACCGCACAATATTTACGGCTAACCCGCTGAAAACATAGGTTGTGACGTATCCTGATTTTTCACTGATCACCATTTCTTCCAGAGCAAAATGTTCCCGGGCAAATTTCAGGTCTATCCGATCAAATGCGCTTGTGGGATCATCCTTCAGATGAGACACTGTAACCCGGTGATCAGGACCTTCGCTGGCATATGCCAGATTATAACGTGCTTTAAGCTCGTGCAGAAGACCTTTCATGCAATAATTCATGATCAGGGCCATTTCCACCATGGCGTTCCTTTGATCCCTTAAAGGGTAAGTATTCGTTTTTCCCCGGCTGGTGATCTTCACCGTAAGATCATTCACCACTATGCCCATTTCATAAGGAACCGTATAATCAAAATGCATTTCTCGGTTCCTGGCGTAACGGAACGTGCCCTTTGACACAACTTTCACATCCAGTGACCGGAACTCTTTTGTCTGGGTGAATGAGCCGCTCAAGGTTTCAATTTCCAAGGATTTCAGGGCAAGCTCTTTATAAAATTGCTCTTCCGAGCCCTGGGCCCTCCCTGTAAGGGAGCATGTCAATGCGATTACCAGCACAAAAAGCTTTATCTTCATAACGTGATTTCTTTCATTGTGGCATGTAATTTTAATACCGTCCTGTTTCCGTACAGCATCAGTGCCCTTATCTGAATTCCTTCTTCACCCTGTTTGATATTCACCTGCACCGAAATCTTTTCATTGCGCAACGGATCTATCATAGCCGTAAATTTACAGGAATCCACCGTGTTATAACGCATATTGCATCCCAGGAAATGTTCTGTACAGGTACGGATCAGATACAGTGAACAAACCCCGGGCAACACAGGAATCCCGGGAAAGTGTCCATGAAAAACAGGATGGTTGGCATCAACAGATGCCTTGGCCAGGAAAGCACACCTGTTTTCAGCCGTAACAGATTCAATAGTAAAGAGATCCCTGAGCATCTTGCAACGCTTTAAGATAAACAGATAAACCTAAGGCAGGGTGGTCAATCACTATGGTTACAGGGTAGCCTTTGTCATAATCTGAAGCCTTGATTACAATGCTTCGGATACCGATTCCTGTTGTCAGCAATACAATGTTCCCATCATCATCGCGAACGGGGGGAAAGCCTTTCCGGGAAGAAGGTTCAAACAGTATGGAAAAGTCGTCCCACAGAAGATCAAGGACCCTCCTGCGGTCTAAAACATTAATTACGTAGTTTACCTTATAACCTTCAGCTGTGCCTTCCAGGTCAAACAGGGAAAGGCTGATGTAGGAAGTCAGCAATAGGCGCGGCCTGTTGACGGCATTTTTATTAACCAGAAGCAGGCCTTCCACGACCCCGTTCATGTGTTTCATTTGAAAATCATAAAGCAGCACACTGTCTTCTGTTTTGAGCAGGGGGTTTACGCCTTCCCAGGGAATTCTGCCGGCAGTTCCGCAGGCTGTCAGGATTAGTGTAAAAAAAATCAGAATATTTTTCATGCTCCAGATCCGGATATTTTTACCACTTTCAGTTCACCCCTGGCAACAAGCATGTCCTTACAAAATATTTCTGCCTGCAGGACAGAAAAGCCTGGATATTTATAGAGTTCCCGTATTACCGTAAAGATCGGGCTTCCGGAAGGAACCGTTCCATATGTTATAAAAGAGTTGACCGATCCAACAAAGCCGGGTTCTACCTGCCTTTGATTTTCCAGCCTTTCCAATCCGGCGGCCAGGGCTATGGACTGTGCCGCATGTTCTATCAGGCCTTCTTCAAGAAAATAATCACCGGGACAAAAAAGAGATCCCCTCCGTGGCGTATACCCTGTATAGGAAGCATCGGGCTCACGTCCAAAAAAAGTGTCCACCAATAGTACGGGCGGCCTGTGGGGAAGGTATTTTAACAGTGCTTCTCCCTGAGACACTATTTTTCGGGAACACTCCATAATGATCTTCAAGTTCACAAAGTTATGAATAATTCCTGTTAATCGCACAGTTGTTACTTTATTCCCTTATTATCATGTTGTTATATGAAATGCCACATGCTTATTAATATTTTTTTCGTACTTTCCAAATGTACTATTGTTTATTATGATCATTTTTACTTTATATTTACAGATTACAATATCCAAAACGTTCAGAACCAAGTTGAATCCACAGAGTTAATTAGTAAAATCTATACTATAATATATTATTAGTTCCAGATTTATTAACCTAATTGATATTGGATGAAACCAATTGCCGAACTCGTAAAGGACCTTGCCGACCGATACGGCAGACAGAGGTGTAACCTTTTGCCTATCCTGCAGGGAGTCGTAGAGCAGGAAAAGTATCTTTCAGAGTATTCTATGTTTGAAATAGCGCGTGAACTGGACCTTCCTGTGACGGAAGTCTATGGCACGGCTACTTTCTATTCTTTTCTGGAGTGCAAGAAAATGGGTAAATACATTATCCGTGTATGCAAAACCATTACTTGCTCCATGAAAGGAGAACGTCAGATACTGATGGCTATCCAGGATATGCTGAAGATCAAAATCGGAGAAACCACACAGGACGGGAAATTCACCCTTCTGGAAACCAACTGTCTGGGGTTTTGCCATAAAGCCCCTGCCATGCTCATTAATAATGAGGTTTATACAGAACTTACTCCCGAAAAAATCCGGGAAATTCTCAGCAGCTATCTGCATGATAAAATAATAGGAGGTGAACATGTCGGATAATGATATTGTTAAAAGAGCGGATTTTATTTTCAAAAATGAAAATGATTGGGAAGAAGTGCTCACCAAGAGCCTGGCACGCACCCCCAACGAACTGATCAACGAACTGATAAGTTCCGAGCTCAAGGGAAGGGGCGGTGCCGGATTCCCTACCGGATTGAAATGGAAACTTACTTCTGAACTAAAATCGGACGACAAATTCGTCATATGCAATGCCGATGAAGGAGAACCTGGCACCTTCAAGGACCGGGAGATCCTCTCCAGGGTTCCTTTTAAAGTTTTGACGGCCATTGCCCTCTGTGGTTATGTGATTGGCGCAAAACAAGGTTTTATCTACCTAAGGGGCGAGTATTTCTTCCTGCAACAGGAATTGAAAAAAGCGATCAGCGAATTTGAATTTTTCTGTAAAGAAATCAAATATGATTTCAAAATAAATATCTTCATGGGCTCGGGTGCGTACATATGCGGAGAAGAGACTGCCCTTTTTGAATCTATGGAAGGAAAACGGGGAGAACCCCGCAACAAGCCACCCTATCCCACTGCTTACGGATACCAGGGAAAACCCACCGTAATCAACAATGTGGAGACCCTGGCCCACACCTTTACCATCTTCAAATATGGGGCAAAACGCTTTTACGATCTTGGAGTGCAGTTTTCCCGGGGCACAAAACTTTTCTCTGTTTCGGGCGATACCCCAAAGCCCGGGATCTACGAGCTGGAGCTGGGAATGAGCCTGTCCGACTTTGTCGATGATTTTGGCGATGACGACACCAAGGCGGTTCAGGTTGGCGGGGCATCCGGATTTCTGGTGCCAAGAAAAAAGTTTTCCGCTACCAGTATAGGATATGAAGGAAAACTGGTGGGAATATCCCTGCCCACGGGAGGCTCCATGATGCTCTTCAATAGTTCCCGTTCTATGTTCAATGTCCTGGACAATTATCTGAACTTTTTTGCAGAAGAGTCCTGTGGCCAGTGTACACCCTGCCGGGTTGGCTGTCAACAATTGCTCAAAGGTATCAAAGCAGTGAAAAGGGGGGAGAAACCGGCTTCATATCTGGACAAATTACTTAGCCTTGCCGAGACCATGCAGTATACTGCTAAGTGCGGTCTGGGGCAATCCGTTGCCAATTCATTCACTTCTATTGTGGAGAATTTCAGAGAGGAGATGATTTACTAAAGCAGAAAACAGACAACCATGGGAAAGAAAGTTAAAATTACCATAAACGGCCAACCCGTAGAAATTGACAAAGGGACATCCATACTGGATGCGGCCAAGCAGATTGGAGTAATCATCCCCACACTGTGTTACCACAAAGACTTGTGTGTGGCAGGGAATTGCCGGGTATGTATTGTGGAAATTGCCGGTCAGAAACGCCTGGCACCAGCCTGTGCCACACCCTGTGAAGAAGGGATGGACGTGCTGACAAACACCCACAAGGTAAGGAACTCGCGCAAACACATCATAGAGCTCCTCCTCTCGGAACACAACGCAGATTGCACCAGCTGCTACAAGAACGGCAACTGTGAATTGCAGTTACTTGCCTCGGAATTCAAGATCATGAACCAGGATTTCATTCATCTTGTGCCATTCCGCAATTACACTATAGACGATTACTCTCCATCCATCATCAAGGATGACAGCAAATGCATCCGTTGCCAGCGGTGCGTCAGGACATGTGCCGAGCTGCAAAGCGTCAATGCCCTGACCATGGCCCACAAGGGCGAATACGCCCAGGTCACCACGTTCTTTGAAAAATCAATGAACGATGTGATTTGCACCAACTGCGGCCAATGCGTGAACCACTGTCCCACCGGGGCCCTGGTGGAAAAGAACTACATTGAAGAAGTTTGGGCTGCCATCTCGGACAAAAGCAAATATGTTGTAATCCAGACTGCACCTGCAGTACGTGTGGGCCTGGGTGAGGAATTGGGTTTCGACCCAGGAACCCGTGTCACCGGTAAAATGGTAGCCGCCCTGAAGCGTCTGGGATTTGATGCGGTTATGGACACCGATTTCACGGCAGACCTGACCATCATGGAGGAAGGCTCTGAATTGCTGTCCCGCCTGAGAAAAGCACTCGCAGAAAACGACAGGACAATAAAACTTCCAATGGCCACCTCCTGCTCTCCAGGATGGATCAAGTTCATTGAGCACCTGTATCCTGAATTCCTGGACCACCTATCCACCTGCAAATCGCCCCAGCAAATGTTCGGTGCCCTGGTCAAGACTTATTATGCAAAAGCCAGAAAACTGGATCCGGAGAGAATTGTTTCAGTGTCTGTGATGCCTTGTACAGCCAAAAAATTTGAGGCAGCCAGACCTGAAATGCACGACAGCGGATACCGCGATGTGGATTATGTACTCACAACCCGTGAGCTGGCCATCATGATCAAACAGGCCGGTATTGATTTCACCAGGCTTGAGGAAATGCATTTTGACAGGCTTATGGGAGAGTCCACCGGAGCGGGTGTTATTTTCGGTTCCACAGGGGGTGTTATGGAAGCCGCACTCAGGACCGCCTACGAACTGGTCACAGGCAGGGAGGTTCCCTTTGACAAACTGAACATTACACCCGTGCGTGGTACGGAAGGGATTCGTGAAGCCAGGGTCAAAATTGAAAAGCCAAAGAAAGAGTGGGCTTTCCTTGACGGGGTGGAACTAAAATGTGCCGTTGCCCATGGGCTGGTGAATGCCAAATACATTATGGACAAGGTAAAAGCGGGAAAAGCCGATTACCATTTCGTTGAATTTATGGCCTGTCCCGGAGGGTGCCTTGGAGGAGGCGGCCAGCCTATCCCGACAAATCCCGATATCCGTCAGCGCAGGGCCATCGCGATTTATGCCGAGGACGAAGGAATGACCTTGAGAAAATCGCACGAGAACCCCGAGATCATTAAGATTTACAACGATTTCCTGGGCCACCCCCTGAGCGAAGTATCCCATCACTTATTGCACACTAAGTACACACCGCGCCGGTTGTAACAGACTTATAGCCTCCGTTTAAGGTATGAGACTTACCAAAACGTTTTGGTAAGTCTCATTTTTTTGCTCTGATTTTTGTATCTTTGATTATAACAACAATACCTAATAATATGAATAACAAATCTTTATCATTTATTAACATCTTACTTTATTTGGGAATGATTGTAGTCAACGCACTGGCCAATATCCTTCCCATAAACGGAATGAAAACAGGAGAACTGTCTGACTTCTATCCCAACCTGTTTGTGCCCTCTGGAATGACCTTCTCCATCTGGGGCGTGATATACGCTTTGTTACTTTTCATGGTTATCTACCAAATGGTTGCAGTTTCCGGTAAAAAGGAGCGTTTTGCACTGAGCAAAAACCAGGGTCTTGTATTTGCCCTTACCTGTGTTTTAAATGCGGCCTGGATACTGACGTGGCATTACCAGAAGGTGCTCCTGTCTGTAATTGTTATGATTGGACTGCTGCTGTGCCTGATTTCGTTGTATAACGGCGTTTTTAACGCAAAGATCCAAAAGGTACCAGCCAGAATTGCATACAGGGTGACCATGAATGTTTACCTGGGTTGGATATCGGTTGCCATCATTGCCAATATGTCGGCACTGCTTGTTTCCTGGAATTGGAACGGATTCGGCCTGCCGGAAAACGTATGGACCATCATCGTCATGGTTGTTGGCCTGATCATAGCCGTACTGGTAACGCTAAAAAACCACGTTATTTTTTATCCCCTGGTCTTTGTTTGGGCATATTACGGGATTATTGTTAAGCGTTCTGCAGACGTAATAGTACATAAGGATATAATTATTACTGCCTGGATAGCTATTGGCCTGCTGGCCCTGCTGATAATTAATTCCCTGGTGCAAGCCTGCAAGGGGAAAAAGGGGGTCGGCGAACTCTGCCGGGAATAATACGGTTTTTGCAGACATTCTCATCGTAACCGGGTGTGTCTTCCGGGCCGGGAGTATCTTCCGGCCTGTTATTTTATTTGCGGTCCAGACCGATGTCGTTCATCGAGGCCGGATCTTCCACCGGTTCAATATGGGTAGATACGGTCACCGGCTCGTCAAACAGGCTCCCAATGGCTTGTTCAATCTGGTCGGCATAGTCATGTCCTTTCTGTACACTCCAGCCACCCGGCACGAGCAGATGCAGGGATATGAACTTGCGTTGTCCCGCAGACCGGGTCAGTAAGGAGTGGTATTCTATATCCTGCTCTTTCAGAGAATTAAGGTAGATCGTAATTTTTTGTATGTCTTCATCGGGTATGGCCGCATCCATAAGGCCGCTGGCAGAACGGCTAATGAGTTTGTATCCGGTGTAAATAATATTGAGTGCCACCAGGATGGCTATAATCGGGTCAATTACAACCCACCCGGTAAATTTAACCACAATAATACCGGCAATCACACCTGCCGACGTCCATACATCGGTCATCAGGTGCCTGCCATCAGCTTCAAGGATGAGTGATTTGTGCTTCTTTCCGTTTTTTATCAGCACAACACCAACTGCCAGGTTAACCAAAGAAGCCAACAGAGAAAACAACAATCCGGTATTGATATTCTCCAGCGGCACTGGTTCAATCAAACGGGCAATGGCTGAGCGGATGATGCTGAATGCTGCTATAAGAATAAGTGATCCTTCAGTTGCACTGGAAAAATATTCGGCCTTGCTGTGGCCAAATGCATGACCTTCATCGGCCGGTTTTCTGGAAAGATGAAGCATAATGAGTGCAAAGACGGCAGCGAACAGGTTCACCAGCGACTCCAGGGCATCGGACATGAATCCTATGGACCGGGTTACATGGTACGCATAAAATTTTAGCAGGATGGTGACCACTGCCGCAGCAATGGAGAGATACAAAAAATTTTGCAAAGGTTTTCTTTTCATTCCTACGCTCTTAATATCCGGACAAAAGTAGTTATTTTTAGCAATCAGCGGAACGTAAAGTTCTCTTGGATATCAACCCGGGCGGTTGCTGCGCCATAAAGAACCTGCAGCTTTTTTTGGTTTGCCGAGGCTGCAGTTTCTTAATGCTGAAGCGAGCTTGCTATTGATGAATGTTCCTGCTCAAATACAGCCCGGTGGTTTTTCAAGGCGGTGCGCCAAAGTCCTTTGGCGCATATAATAGGCTGCTCCGCAGCACCACTCTTATTTGCAACGGCTTTTGAGCCAACTGGTTAGCAAAAAATCCCCCGGTTTCTTCTGGCAGTTGATTTTTATATAATTTTTTAATTTGCTGTAAAACAGCTTTATACGAATTATCTACGTCAAAAATGGCGCAGGAGGTTCCTCCTGTTGCCTGTCCGGGGGGCGTTGCTGACGGGCACTACTGGCAGGCACTGCTCCTGGAGGGCCGTCGCTTCCACCACTTGGAACGGAGAGCCTCGGCAAAAAGAAAAAAGCTCTCCGTTCCAAGTGGTGGAAGCGCCCACAGCAGGCAGTAAAAGCAAGGAGAAGCCCCGGCAAACGACCGGCTATAAAAAAAAGCAGGCATACTTACCTGCTTTTGTGACGCGTACCCGGAGCCGGACTATAAAATTGACTTTTTGAAGCCTTATAATTGTGCTGAAAACCCCATAAAACCTTATAAAAACCACTTTTTCAATATATTGGCAAAAGTAATAAAAAGTAATTAAATATCAAAAATGTTTCACCAGATGTTTCACCAGTGAAAAAAAAGGTTATATTTGCACCTGAACAACCTTCAGGAATTATGGCAACTTTCACTTTTGAAATCAAAAACAGGCCGAACCGGGCAGGGAAATTTCCAATCTATTTGAGAATTACCCAGAACCGGAAGCACAAAAGAATCAAGACCACCATTGAGCTGAACCGGAAGAATGACTTCAATCCGAAGGCAAAGCAGGACAACTGGATCAAGAAGCAGGAACCCAATCATAAAAAGTGGAATGATATTCTGGCAAAGGAACTGGAAAGGGGAAAGGATGCCTTCCGGAAGCTGGAAGAAGAAGGGCTGGCAACTTCAGAAATGATGGCTTCTGTTATTAACAACAAGGGGAAGCCTTCATCCTTTCTGGATTATGCCAGGGAAAAGACAAGGGGAATCTTCAATGAAGGGGGAATCCGGAACTGGAAAAAATACAATGGCTTCTGCAATAAGCTGGACGATTTTCTAAAAGAGAAGAAGGCAAAGGATCTGACCTTTGCCGAACTTTCCCCTACCCTATTGTCAAAATTCAAGTCCTATCTGCACACCCTTCACAATGTAAGGGAGCCGGAAAAGATGCTGCGCCCTAATACAATAGCTTTGAACCTTCGCATATTCAAGACCATAGTAAACAAGGCAGTCAAAGAAGGCCTGATCAAGCCGGAAAAGAATCCCTTTCTTTCTTTTGAGAATAAACTAATCAAGACCAGCAAAGAAAAGCTTACAGATGAAGAACTTGAAAGGATCAAGAATCTGGAACTGGCAGAAGGAAGCAGAATCTGGGATGCCAGGAACCTTTTTCTTTTTTCTTTCTATTTTACAGTATAGTTGTTCACAAATCATCCAAAAACCTTAAGGAAGGCTTGAGAAGGAGTGAGAATTAAGATACACTTAATTTGTAATGATTACTCTTTTTGGAGATACAAATGATAAAAATATTAGAAGGTCTGTTGAATGCTCTGTTTTGCGTACGGAAGAAACGGCGAGAAAGAAAAGCGTTGGTCAACAATCTTTTGGTTTGTGCAGATGAAGCGGTTAAAGTGTTTGTCGGTCAGAAAGGCAAGTATGTTGATTTAGTTGCAAAAGGAGAATGGATCAAAAAGTACGAACCGCTAAAAATAACGATAGATCAAACACGCCGGATCAAATCTTTCGGTGTCATCCAAGCCTTTTTGGACACCTATCGGACACCTGAGGAAACAAGAAGAAGGGTTAATAGCTCGTATATAGAATCTGAATTAGCTATTTGTAAAGAAATGTTTGATCATGTGGAAGGTCGTGCTCTTGACTCCTATCAAAGGGAATGTATTGTTAAAAATGAGGTCAACAGCTTGGTGATCGCCGGCGCCGGGTCGGGAAAGACCACAGTCATTGTGGGTAAAGTCAAATACCTGATAAAACGACTTGGTTATCGCCCGGAGGAGTTGTTGATTCTGTCTTTTACCAATGCTTCTGCTGCCGAACTAAGACATAGGATACAAAAGGAAATTGATCGACCGACGGATGTTTTCACCTTTCATAAATTGGGTAAGGAAATCATTGCCCAAACGGAAGGAAAGCAACCCTGTTTGACGGATATCCGGCTTGAGGATTTTATAAAGACAAGTGCTCCTCAGATTGTGAAGGAACCATATTACTTGCATTTGTTAAACGAGTACTTTATGTCCTATATGAAAGAATACAAAAGCGTTCATGACTTTGCAAATCAAACGGAATATCGATCCTATCTGGCTGACCAGAGGATCAGGACATTACAAAATGAAGATGTTTTAACCTTTGAGGAAATGTTTATCGCCGACTTCTTATTTACGAACGGGATCTGTTACCAAATCCGCCCCTATATCAAAACAAACCGAAAGAAACATAGGTTAAGGAAAAAAAGAATGTATAAGCCAATGATTTATCTTCCGGAATACCGGATTGTCATAGAGCACTATTCCATTAATGATCCCGATAAAATATGCTGTCGGCATGTGAATGAAATGAGAAAGCTCCATACAATGTATGGGCTTGAGTCGGTTGAAACCTATTCTTACGAACTATTGCAAGGTGTTCTGTTACATAATCTAGAGCAAAAACTACTTGATCGCAAAGTAAAATTTTCCCCTATGTCACCTGAAACGATATGGGGGTTGATCAGTACAAAAGACAATCTTCAACGGTTTGTATCCGTAGCTGCTACATTCATGACCCACATGAAAGCCAATGATATGACGGTGCAAGAGTTGAGCCGGCAAAATTCCAAAACAGATGCTTACCATCAAAAAAGAAATCAATTGTTTTTAAACATTTTGGCTCCGATTTATTATGCATATGAAGAACAGCTTCAAACAACAAAAACCATTGATTTTAATGATATGATCAACAAAGCGGCGAACTATGTCCAAGAAGGAAAGCTTTCTAAAAAGTATCGATATATTATTGTTGACGAATACCAGGATATATCGGTACCGCGGTATCGATTAATCAAATCCGTCAAGGATGTCTGCCATGCAAGTCTTTTTTGTGTGGGGGATGATTGGCAAAGCATTTACCGTTTTGCAGGGAGCAATATCAATTTGTTTGTGGGGTTTGAGCATTTTCTCGGACCTACCGAGCGATCCTTTATTCGCACTACCTATCGCTTCAATTCACATTTAGCCGCAGTGAGCAGCCACTTTGTACTTAAAAACAAGAATCAAATCAAAAAACAATTTCTTTGCAGCAAAGACGACTCACTTCCTGCCATACACTTTATATATTCGGTTCATAAAGGTGATTTGACACGACGATTAACCCAAGTGTTGAAAATGGTACCTTCCGGGAATTCGGTTCTATTGTTAGGTAGGTATCGTGACGATATTCATTCTTTTTTAGGGTCGGGGCTTACTTTAAAGCAAACAGGTTCCGGTCAAACTTTTATTTCATATGCTCGTCGCCCGGATATGGATATTGAGTTTATGACGGTTCATAAATCAAAAGGGTTGCAGGCGGATGTAGTTTTCATTTTGAATAACTCAGCAGGTAAATTCGGGTTTCCAAGTAAGATGACTGATGATTCGGTTATGGATTTGTTAATTGATCGTAGCGAGCATTATCCTTACGCCGAGGAAAGAAGACTTTTTTATGTGGCATTGACCAGAGCAAAAGCAAGAGTATATTTATTAGTGGATCGGAATGATAAATCAGTGTTTGTGAAAGAACTGGAAGAAGATATGATAAAGAACCCGGAATTAAGAACAAAACAACATTGTCCTTTTTGCAAATTAGGAGTAATCGAAAGGGACACCGGTTCTAAGGGTATAGTCGAATGTTGCAGCAACAGACCTTTGTGTGAGTATATAAAGAAAATATGAAATATTTGCAAACTTATTATGTAAAGTTGTGTGGAAATGCAAAATTTTGTGATTTGACAGATGGTTTTGATATATAATATTAGGAGAGAAGATATTAAGTGAATGGAGAACTAAATATGTCAAATTTGTTTCTAAGATATCCGGGAGGAAAAGCAAAAGCTCTTACACTCAGCTATGATGATGGAGTAGAGCAAGACATACGTTTATTAAACATTATGGATCGCTACGGTTTGAAAGGGACATTCAATGTGAACAGCGGTTTGTATTCACCGGAAGGAACGGAACATCCTGCCGGCAAAATTCACAGACGAATGACCTATAATCAAGTCACCGAACTGTTTTTGAATTCCGGACATGAAGTGGCCGTTCATACATTGACTCATCCGTTTTTAAGTCGGTTACCAAAAGACAGGGTGATCTATGAGGTTATGAAGGACCGGGAAAACTTAGAAAAGCAATTCGGAACCATTGCGCGAGGGATGGCTTATCCTTACGGTGATACCTCGCAGCATGTTGTGGAAGCTTTAAAGGACTGCGGTATTGCATATGCAAGAACCACAGTGTCCACCCATTCTTTTGCCATACCCTCCGACTGGTTGAGACTGCCCGCAACATGTCATCATCGGTCACCGGAATTAAGAAAATTAGCAACCAACTTCATCAAGGAACAAAATATTCGCGATCCTTATCTATTCTTTGTTTGGGGTCACAGCTATGAGTTCGAATCCAATGACAACTGGCATTCCATTGGAGATTTTGCCGAGACGGTGGGAAACCGAGATGATGTCTGGTATGCTACTAACATGGAAATTTTTGAATATGTGCAGGACTATAACCGATTGATTTTCAGCATAGACGGAAAGAGGATTAAAAACCCTACCGGTAGAAAGCTTTGGTTTGAAATCGGCGGGAATCTAATGTCCATCGAAGCCGGAAAAACGGTCGAAGTATAAAAAGTGTTTAAAATAGGGGGTACAAAATGAAGATATCCATTTGTCACTATAGTTTTCATCGACGCTATGTCGCCGAGGGGTGGGACTTGGACAGGTTGTGTCATGAGGTTGCGGCTTTGGATGTTCAAGCATTGGACTTTCATGTGCGGTACTTAGGAGACGTTAAGGATTCTGCAAAACGCGTGAATGCCGCTTTGAAAAAAAGTGGATTGACATTGTCCGGTTTGTCCTTGTCCACAAATTTCAATATTCCGGATCAAGCCAAATTCCAAGAAGAGATTCAAAAAACTATCGAGTGGATGAATGTGGCTTCTGAAGTGGGAGCTCCTGTATCCAGAATATTCGGAGGGGGCTTGAAGCGATTGGAGGTTGATGAACAAGCAAAATCCGATGCTTTTGCAAGAGTCATTGAAGCACTTGGTATCTTGTCGGTAAAGGCGAAGGAATCGGGCTTGGTGCTGGCTTTGGAGAACCACGGGGGCTTGCCTTGCACCGGGGAAGAGCAAGTTGAAATGCTGAAGGCTGTAGGTTCGGATTATGTTCAAGCCACCATTGATGTGGGAAACTACATGTCAGGTGGTCAAGAAGGTGTGGAGGGC
>ENA-UOOK01001155-UOOK01001155.1-fermentation-metagenome-genome-assembly--contig:-NODE-1155-length-35187-cov-8.331663_pt1 | contig 35187 bp, 38 predicted proteins | sample MGYA00245777_ERZ724023 | MGnify/ENA primary metagenome ERZ724023 (study PRJEB28704, sample SAMN03018312) | fermentation metagenome | biome: anthropogenic terrestrial biome; feature: soil; material...
GGAAAAATAAAAAGGGAAGTTGATCCCGGAAAAATAAAAAAACACTACGGAATTCATCCCTGCCTTCCTGTAGTGCTTTTTACAGGAAGGATGTCATATCAGAAAGGGCCTGACCTGCTGGTTGAAGCTGCAGCAAAAGTCTTGAGGAAAAGAGATGCCCAGTTTGTGCTCATAGGAGAAGGAGAGATGCGGGCTCAATGTGAAAACCAGGCTTACAGGCTTGGGATTGGAAATTCCTGCAATTTCCTTGGTTACGCCCCGGACAATACTGTAATCGACTGGTTCAATGCCTGTGACCTTGTTTGCGTCCCGAGCCGAAACGAACCTTTCGGAATAGTCGTGCTTGAGGCATGGGATGCAAAGAAACCAGTAGTTGCAAGCGATGCAGTCGCCCTTGTTGAGAACTTCAGGACAGGAATCATTGCTCATAAAGAGCCCTCTTCTATTGCCTGGGGCCTTAATTACGTACTCGAGGGACTCGGCCGCAACAGGATGGGAGAGAAAGGATACGACCTCCTGAAAAAGAGATATAATTGGGAGACAATAGCTAAAAAGACCCTTGAAGTATATGAGAAGGTTACGGAAAAAAACTGAATGGCTAAAAATGCTCGTCTTTTCGTGTTCGGCTGTGGCAATTTCAAAGATTTCCCGGTTTACCTCTGGAATTGCCACAGCCAGGGAAAATCACTATTTAGTCCCAAACCCTGGTATATACCGAGGGCAGTTTGAGTAGTTTTCCGTTTTACAATATTTCTCGACTTCTTCACCTGGGTAATAGCTCTCTTCTTCATCTTCCAATTTTATCCCGCATTTTCTGAAGCTGTCTACTTTTTTTGAGTATTTGCATGGAATATTATTATCCCCTATTTGTTTTTGAAATAATTTAGGGAGTAACATATTTATATTCGTTTCGATTAACTTTTATGAATAATCTAACAGGTTATTAAAAAAGCTGTTTACTACTTATAAAAATTAGATTTTGACGAAATATGCCCAGGAAAAAGACATGTCAAAATAAGAGTTCCCAAAATGGGAACATGAAAAGTTTTAGAATAGGGCTAAAACATTGAAATGTATATTAGGTAATATTTAGCCCAACTTAAAGATTAGATGGAATCATCCTCGTCATCTTCATCGAATTCTTTATAACTATCGCTTCCTACCATCGCTGCCGAGATAGAGTCAATCCCATCAAGCCATTCTGCAACAATTCCATATGGAAGCTCAGCCATTACCTCTTCAGGCAGGCTCTGTCCCTTGAGCACGATTGCACCGCACTGTGCAGTGTAATCAAGAGCAAGTTCAAGGTTATCCGAGGCTTCGGCATCGACTGCTGCTATTATAAGCTCATTGATATTTGCTCCTTCCTCGTAGTCGCCCATAACATAGCATTCAAAGGCGACAAGTGCCCCCATTAAAGAGGTCTGCACCGAATCTATCATAAGGTCGATATCTTCAGAAATGGGTTCGACATCGGAAAGCACTATATCCCTTATCTCCCCAAGAATCTCTAAAGCCATTTCTTTGGAGAGCATTTCTTTTTCAAAGCGAGCGGTTACTTTCAGGCAAGCAAGGATAACATCGTCGACCATGTTGACGAATACGGCACTTTCTTTGCCAGCTTCTTCTTCGGACTCTTTTATTTGAAAACCGCTTTCCCTTGCCCGTCCGAGCCAGTTTTCCCAGCGCTTTTGGGTATAAAATTCATAGGGGGGGACCTGGTTCATTTCATGTTCAGGCACTTATAACACCGCTTATAAACCTTTTTTATTAATCAATAATCAATCTTACTATTACTAAAAGGTGTTTGTTTATATTCACCACGCAAGCTTTACCTTTTTCAAGGAATTACTGGCTTCACATTTTGAGTCAAGGCTTTCAAGGACCTCTACAATTTTGCATTTGTCCCCTTTTAAAAGCCCTTCTGGGTGGCAGATCTCATACTCACCGCACTCTCTCTTGCCACATTTGGTGGGCTCATACATAATTTTTGCCCCTTCAACTGCCTTTCTGGACTCCACACTTGCCATGATGGGAGCCCTGCTGACATCTACGGCAAGAACCCCGCTGTCATGCAGGAAACATTCGTGCATGTCTTTACTTTTGATCCTCACGACTCTATACCTGCGTCCGGGTTCAAGGTTAAGGCAGGTGTTCTTCAAACGGCATTTTTTACATTCAGGCATTTCACCTTTGAATATAAATTCCAGCCCTTCCCTTGCCAGCCGTGATCCGATGAGTGTTATTTTTGTATCGCTTTCTGTCATGATAGTTCTTCCATTTAAATTTTTTCCAGGCGTTTCTAGAGTTTTCAGGATACCTGAAGTTATTCCCAAACACTTCGAATTAAGTATTGAATATGAAATAAAGCGTTTAAATTTAGATTAATCATAAAGTTAAATTCATATAAACTCAAATGAACCATTAATTGTTAAATCCGAATCCTGGTTAAATGATTTTATATATATCTGGAGGTTTCAGAGATTTGCTAATTTCTGTTTCGGCCAGAGTTAAAACAACTTTTCAACTTATGACCTTTGTGATTCTTGCAACTTTCTCAGCCGCCGAAGGGGTCAGGCCGTTTCCGAGAATAGTGTAGCGTTCCGGGCGGATACTGTGTGCCTGTAACAGGGCTTCGACTATATATTTGTCTTCTATGCCAAGCTCTCTGGCAGTTGTAGGAGCCCCGATCTTTTTTAAAGCATCCCTTATCTCCTGCCAGTTTCCTCCATGCAGGTACATCATCATAATCGTGCCAACCCCGCACTGTTCTCCATGTAGCGCAGGCTTTGGGGCAATCCTGTCAAGGGCATGGCTGAACATATGCTCAGATCCCGATGCCGGCCTTGAAGAGCCTGCAATACTCATTGCAACCCCGTTTGAGACCAGTGCTTTTAGCACAAGCCTGGCAGAAGTCTCATGTTCCGGTTTTATTGAATCGGCGTTTTCTATTATTACCCTGGCAGCCATCCGTGAAAGGGCTGCAGCATATTCCCCGAAGTATTCATTCCTGAGCCTGTTTGCAAGCTCCCAGTCAAGGACTGCCGTATAATTGGAAATAATGTCTCCACAGCCGGCAGCAAGAAAACGGAAAGGAGCTGCTGAGATAATTGCCGTATCAGCAATCACTGCAATAGGAGCCTGAGCCTGTACGGAAGAGTTTCTCCCGTTATCCATTATTGAGGCGCGAGAAGAGGCTATCCCGTCATGGGAAGCTGCCGTGGGCACACTGATAAAGGGAAGCTCAAGCCTTGTTGAGGCAAGCTTTGCAAGATCGATAGACCTGCCGCTCCCGACACCGAGAAGGAAACTGGCGTCCATCTCAAGAGCTTTTTCCATAATTTTCTCGACTTCTTCTATTGTGGCCCCGCAGGTAAGGATCGCATCCGCACTCCTTCCCGCATCTTCAAGGAGTTTGCAGACTCTTCTGCCCGCAACATCCCGTGTAGTGCTTCCGGTTACTATCAGCGCATTTCCTTTAAGTTTAAGGTCCCTGCAGACATCCCCTACTTCTTCAAGCACGCCGTGCCCGACAAGTACATCTCTCGGAAACTGCATCCATTTTGCGCTGTTCTTGTTTAGAGTCAATTTCATACCCGCATGAATTTTTGATCGTGATAAAGATATACTGTACACTGACGTTCATTACTCTTTCATAAACCCGGCATAAACCATTATGACAGGGGGTAAGGTTGCTTACTTGAATAACATCCAGACTGTTATTGCAAATATCTATATTTATAAGGTATTTAACACTAGCAGTATACCTGTGCTGACTAAAGAAATAAAACGAATACTACTGATCATATCAGACCGCACTTTTACTATATGAGATTTCGTCCGGATTTCATATATTCCATCCCTGCCTGCAGGTTAAATACGGAAATTTCTCCAGGAAAATGGACGCTTCTTCAGGGGAATTTACTTAAACCCACTATCTCTCTATTGATAAGTTTATTAAATCTAACCTTTTAACAGATACAATTATAAAGATCAATTATAAAAATATAGTAATATAATATCTTTTAAAAAATATAGTAATATAATATCTTTTAATATGATTCCCGTACAATATATTTGCTTTTCCTGAAGTAGGGCTTTGGGAAGGCAAAGAAATATCTGTAATTAAACCGAACACCGTTCAGCAGTTGAGGTTACCACACTTACAGTTCAGAAATAAGTTTGTCTCATATATATGAGCCAGTACGCGAATTCGATGTACATTAAGTATTAATTGTATCAGGCTATTGCCATTTTGAATGAGTGATAAGATGAGTTATTTAACGGAAGAAATTTCACAATTTATCAATACCTATTATCTGAACCCCATAAGGGGCGATGAAGGGTATAACCTTGTAAACACGTTTACCTGGGCAGTGGTACTGGGAATCTGTATTTTCGGAGTTTTCAGGCTCCTTAAAAAGCTGGAAGTAAAGATAAACCAAAAGTTCATAATCTCACTCCTGCCATTCGTACTTGCAGGTTCTTCCCTGCGCGTGATTGAAGACTCTCCTGCTGACATCTTTCACCCTCCTTTCAGCTATTTGCTTATAACTCCGAATATTTATTTTCTGGTTTTCGGAATAACCGTAGTCTGCCTGTGGCTTTCAATCAGGCTACAGAAGGCAGGGCTTGTAAAGGATTATCATCCGGTCTTTGCAGGCTTCGGGCTGACATGGTTTTTATTAAATCTTGGGACCCTGCTGTATTTAGAGGACATTGTAGTTCCTTACGTGCCGGTATTTGTACTTGTAGCAGGGACAGGACTGACATTTACCTTTTACATGGTTGCCCGCCACTTCAACTCCTCGATTTTCACCGATCCTCTGAACATTTCCATCCTGCTTGCCCATATGCTGGACGCTTCTTCGACATATATAGGAATAGATAAACTTGGGTATTATGAAAAACACGTGCTCCCTTCATATCTTATTAAACTTACGGATACTGCACTGGTTATGTATCCATTGAAGCTAATTATCTTTGTAGGGGTTCTTTATGCACTTGATACCCAGTTTGAGAAAGATGAGGAGTCAACCAACCTGAAAATGCTGATTAAAATGGTTATTTTGATCCTCGGGCTTTCTCCGGCAACCCGGAATACAATCCGAATGATGCTGGGGATCTGAAAGAGTAGTAAACAGATGCCTTCACTGATTCCGGGATTTAAGATATCAGGTTTCTATTGGGGATAATCATGGAAATAGAAGAAGACTATTTAAGGGAAAAAAAAGGAGAAGTCAGGCCAGAAACTCCTGATGGGGAGGAGGAAAAAATATATGCTCCAGCGGAAAATGCCTTTTTAGCCGACAGCAGAGAAATGAAATCCAGGCCTGGAGAAAGAGGTACCTCAAGATTATCTGAGTTTACAGGCTACCTTCATTTCATCCTGCCATATGTCCTTTTCATCGCATTTGTATTCTTTGGGTCTTTATTTGCAGGCTATACTTCATCGGAAAATTTTCCGGATATGGCTGATAAACTCATAGAAGGGTTCAACTCCCGTTTTGCACCTCTCCTTGCTATGCCCCCTATATTCATTATGTTTGGAATCTTTCTTAACAATGCCTTTGTAAGCCTGCTCTTTCTTGTACTCGGGCTTGCTTTTGGCATCCTTCCGATATTATTTATCGCCTTCAATGGGTATATCGTAGGAGTTATTTCACACATAGTAGCCCAGGAAAAAGGCCCACTCTTTATCGTCCTTGCCCTTCTACCTCATGGGATAGTGGAACTTCCAATGGTCTTTCTGTCAGCTGGAATAGGGCTCAGGCTTGGGCACCAGGTTTTCTCTGCCTTTATGGGCAAGCCCACTGAAATAAAGAAAGAATTTAAAGAAGGACTGAGATTTTATTTCCGCTGGATTTTACCTTTTCTATTTCTGGCAGCCATAATTGAGACCTTTATAACACCTTTGATACTGAGTTTCCAATAAAAATAAGATTAAACCCATAAGAGGGTAAACCGGCTCTCCAGCTTACCCTCGATTATATAAATGATTACTTCTATTAGAAAGGGTTTTAATAGGTAATGCCGTTAATGGGGAAAAATCCAATAAGAACTTTTGTTTAACAAAACCCGGCAAGCTTCCATCGGGACCTGAATTTCAGGAAAAGATTATCCGATATTGATTAAAATCACACAGGGTCATACCTGATCACCATCTCACAGAAGTATTAATACCTCGAAAAAGCTGAGAGATATCACATATGATTGACAGGAAAGAAATAAAGGAAATTGTTGAAGGCTATTACTCGAACGCTGATAAAATAAAAGTAGGGACAATCGCCTCTCACTCGGGACTCGACATCTGCGACGGAGCAGTTGAAGAAAATTTCAGGACCCTTGCAGTCTGCCAGGCAGGAAGGGAGAAGACTTACACCGAATATTTCAGAGCCCAGAGGGATACTTACGGGAGAATAAAGAGAGGAATTGTAGACGAGACTGTTGTATTTAAAAAATATAACGAGATCCTCCTGCCCCAGAATCAGCAGAAACTGGTTGACGAAAACGTACTTTTCATCCCTAACCGGTCTTTTACTTCCTACTGCAGCATAGATGAAATTGAAGAAAACTTCAGAGTGCCTATGGTGGGGAGCAGGAACCTTCTCAGGAGTGAGGAGCGGAGCGAACAGCAGAGCTACTACTGGATTCTCGAAAAAGCAGGGCTTCCGTTCCCTGAGAAAATAGAATCTCCCAAAGACATTAACGAACTTGTAATGGTAAAGCTCCCACATGCCGTAAAGAAACTCGAGAGAGGCTTTTTCACAGCTTCAAGCTACAGAGAATACCTGGAAAAATCCGAAGCCCTTATAAAGCAGGGAGTGATTACGCGCGAAGCTCTTGAGAACGCAAGGATTGAGCGCTACATCATAGGGCCAGTATTCAACCTTGATATGTTCTACTCCCCAATCGAGCCAAAAATGAGCAAACTGGAACTCCTTGGTATTGACTGGAGATTTGAGACAAGCCTTGACGGGCACGTAAGGCTCCCTGCACCTCAGCAAATGGCTCTTGCCCCTCACCAGCTCACCCCGGAATATACAGTTTGCGGGCACAACTCGGCAACCCTTCGTGAATCTCTCCTTGAAAAAGTATTCAAAATGGGAGAAAAGTACATAAAAGCCACTCAGGAGCACTACGCACCTGGAATTATAGGGCCTTTCTGCCTCCAGACCTGCGTGGACAAGGACCTGAACTTCTATATTTATGATGTAGCCCCGAGAGTAGGCGGCGGGACCAATGTGCATATGTCAGTCGGGCATTCCTATGGCAACTCACTCTGGAGAAGACCGATGAGTACAGGCAGAAGGCTTGCCTTTGAGATCAGACGTGCTCTTGAACTTGAGAAGCTTGATATGATCGTCACATAAATTTATTAAGGCTTTCCGGCATTAGTAGATATGAATTGTACAGGATGCCGTAAACTTTAAAAGGATCCCCTGAATCTTCCAGATTCAAGCCGTAACTAAAAATTTGACAACAGATTTCACCGGCTTTTCGGTTCGAAAATACAGAACTGCCTGGGGAAATGGTTCGGGCTCCTCAGAAGCTCGTTTAAGAAAAATCCCGCTTTGAGTTACAATTACAATAAATCAAGGATCACATAGTAAAATTAAGAACCAGGTTTAGAATCGAAATCTGCAGACCCAATGGAAGAAAGCAATTAAAATAGAGGGTACAGATTTCGGAGAAATACCTGCCTTATATCAGATTATCTTACTCTACTGGAGGAAACTACAACTTGAGTCAGCCCTGTGTTAATATCGGCATGGTAGGTCATGTCGACCATGGAAAAACCACACTTGTTAGAGCTTTATCCGGTGTGTGGACGGATACGCATAGCGAAGAAGTAAAAAGAGGAATTTCGATAAGGTTGGGGTATGCAGAATCAACGTTCATGAAATGCCCGAAATGTCCAGAACCTCAATGCTATACTGTAGCAAAAACCTGCGAAAACTGCGGAGAAAAAACAGAAGAGCACAGGACAATATCCTTTGTAGACGCTCCAGGGCACGAAACTCTGATGGCAACCATGCTTTCCGGTGCTGCAATTATGGACGGGGCAGTACTTGTAATTGCCGCAAACGAAGAATGCCCGCAGCCCCAGACAAAGGAACACCTTATGGCACTGGACATCATCGGAATTAAAAACATTGTTATAGTCCAGAATAAAATCGACCTTGTATCAAGGGAAAAGCTTGTCGAGAACTATCACCAGATAAAAAAATTTGTCAAAGGCACTGTTGCTGAAAACGCGCCTGTAATCCCGATATCTGCCCAGCAGAATATTAACATTGATATCCTGATTGATGCTCTGGAAAAACAGGTCCCGACTCCAACACACAAAATGGACAAGCCAGCAAGCATGCTGATTGCCCGGTCTTTTGACATTAACAAACCCGGAGCTTCAATTGACGAGATCCGCGGAGGAGTTATCGGAGGCACCCTTACGGAAGGAGTACTCCGCCCCGGAGACGAGCTTGAGATAAGGCCGGGAATAAAGGTCACAACAGAAGGCATCACCAGGTGGGTACCTATTCTGACCAGAATCTCATCGGTCTTTGCAGGATCAACAAAGGTGGAAGAAGCAACTCCCGGAGGGCTTCTGGCTTTAGGAACTTATCTGGACCCTGCCCTGACAAAAGGAGACTCATTAACAGGACAGATCGCAGGTGCCCCGGGGACTCTTCCTGAGATAAGGCACCAGTTTGTTATGGAGCTACACCTTCTCGAGAGAGTTGTGGGAGTCACCAGGGAAGAAAAAATCAATGAAATTAAAACCAGTGAACCCCTTATGCTCAACATAGGAACCGCAACGACTGTAGGCGTTGTCACAAGTGCCCGGAAAAATGAAGCCCAGGTGGCACTCAAGCGCCCGATAAGTGCAGCCATCGGGTCAAGGGTTGCTATCAGCAGGAGAATCGACTCCCGCTGGAGGCTCATTGGAGTAGGGGTAATAAAAAGTTGAAAGTTATAATTGATACCAATGGATTCATGATCCCTGTCCAGTTCGGAGTGGATATCTTCGAAGAACTGAAAAGGCTGGGTTTTAATGAGTTCTATGTGCCTGAAGCTGTTGTATTTGAGATCGAAAAACTCATAAAGCGGGAAAAGGGTTCAAACAGAACAGCCGCAAAGGTTGCCAGGTCCATGATGGACAGATGCCGGTTAATAGCCGGTAATGGCCATGCAGATGATGTAATACTCAGGCTTGCCATAGAGATGGAAGCGGCTGTCCTGACAAACGATATAGGGTTGAAGCGCAGGCTTGCCGAAAACGGGGTCCAGACCGTATCTCTGCGCCAGAAAAATAAACTGGATTTTGTTTGAAAAACCCGGATGTTTCCGGGCAGCAGTTCCATTGATTAAGTTTACGGGTGATTAGCAGATGTATAAATTAATGAAACTCGTTGATACTGTTCGCATTCCTCCTACCCTTCTCGGGGAAGAAATAATGCCTACCATTAAAAGCGCCTTGAGAGAAAAACTTGAGGGTCATGTTGACAAAAAACTTGGCTCGCTTGTTGCTGTTTGTAATATCGACGAGGTCGGAGAAGGGCACATTCTCGTCGGAGACGGGGCTGTGTACTACGATGTGACATTCGAAGCAATAATGTTTTTCCCGGATCTACAGGAAATCATTGAGGGTGAAGTCGTAGAAGCTGTCGGCTTCGGAGTCTTCGTAGGAATGGGGCCCATGGACGGGCTGCTACATGTCAGCCAGATCACTGACGATTTTATTTCTTATGATGCAAAAAATGCAAGGCTTGTTACTAAAAACGGAGGCAAGTCAATTGCCGAAGGCGACCATGTAAGGGCCAGAATTGTCGCGGTCAGCATCAATGAAAGAGAGCCAAAAGAGAGCAAAATAGGGCTTACAATGCGCCAGACCGCTCTCGGAAAACTGCAGTGGCTTGAAGAAGCCCGCAGAAAGAAGCAGCCTCAGGAAGTTTCAGGCGAAGAAACTGCCTGAATAGAAAAGAAAGGCAAAAGAGAGGATTTGCAATGCCAGATAAAGTCTGTCGACACTGCTTGAGGGTCCTGGAAGGGCAAACATGTCCTGTTTGCGGGACTTCGGACCTTGCAGAAGAATGGAGTGGACTTGTTATAATTCTTGACACAGAACGCTCGGAAATCGCAAAAAGACTCGGGGTTGATATCCCGGACAGATTTGCCTTGAAGGTGCGCTGAGTTGAGTGTTCATATCGAACTTCCGAGAGAACTTCGCCCACTTATGAAAAAACCCCTTGGTACATTATACAGGGGAAAGGGCAGGGATACGGTAGAGAAGTTTGCAGGGGAACTTTCGAGCCCCACAAAACTTATATCCGTAGGGGATGTTACTACCTTCCACCTGCTTGAAGCCGGGATTATTCCGGACATCTGTATTGTGGATGACCGAACCAAACGGAAACCGGTATCCAGAGATGTTTCGGCCCGGAACAGGGACAAAGTCTATGAAGAAGTTTCGGTTGACAACCCTGCAGGGATAATCACCGATGAGCTTATTAGAACCCTTTGTGAAGCGTTTGCCTCGGAAAAGTATCTCCGTATTTTTGTAAAGGGAGAAGAAGATCTGGCAACCCTTCCAGTAATCCTTCTGGCTCCTCTGGGGTCTATTGTCCTTTACGGACAGCCCGACGAGGGCGTGGTCTTTGTAGAGGTTACCGAGAAAAAGAAAGAAGAAATAAGGGCTCTCTTTGAAAAGCTCATCAGCAAAAATCAGAATAATGAATTGGATAAGATACGGAGAATTCTAGATGGACATAAAAATCCTTAAAGACAAAAAGAATTCACTTTTAAACAGAAGGGAACTGGATTTCGTTGTGAAATATGAAGGTTCGACTCCTTCCAGAAGTGATGTCAGGAACAAACTTGCTGCAATGTTGAACGCCCCCCTTGAACTGCTGGTAGTCCAGAGGATCAAGACTGAATACGGAATACAGGAAAGCAAGGGCTATGCAAAGCTCTACGAAGATGCGGACCGCATGAAACAGGTAGAACAGGCATATGTCCTGAAGAGGAACGCTGTACCTGGATCAGAGACTGAAGGAGAAGAGGCTTAAGCCTTACTGAGGTGTATAAACATGGCAGTAAAAGATTACTACAAAGTCCAGGGCGACTCCGTAACCAGACTCAAACAGTTCTGTCCCAGATGCGGACCCGGTGTATTCCTTGCAGACCACAAAAACCGCCTTGCCTGCGGAAAGTGCGGCTACACTGAATTCAAGAAATAACCCGCACGGGAAATCATAACTCATTTTTCAATCCGGAACGCAGGAGTTTTCCTGCGCTCCTTTCACTCACGGCCTTTCACTCACGGCCTTTCACTCACGGCCTCTTTCAGAGAAAAATATCTCAAGCCTTTTCTTTGAAATATCTCAAGCCTTTTCTTTGCAGATATTACCAGTTCTGTCTACTTTTTTATACATAAGCTGCCGCAGACGTTTTTTAATATTTATATATATTAAGACTCCAATATATTACCATACAAAGTTTATTAAATCAAATTTTAGAGATAATATTATGCAAGAATTTATTTATCTTGTATGTCAATTTATACAGAGAAGTAACATCCAGGATAAATGTCACCTCTGAGAACATCTACGGAGAAACTACTCAAAATTAAAACGAAAGATAAAAACAATTTATTTTCAGAATGTTACTTCATAAAAATACAGTCCGGAAGCTGAAAAATACTGTCCGGAAAGGAGAGGGATAAAATATGCCAGAGGAAGATGAGAAAATAAAAGTAGTCAGAGTAAAGAATATTCGCATGAAAAGCCTGAGAATAAAAAGTACGAGACCGAAACCTCTTATTACTAAGAACCTGACTTTAAAAGAGACAGGAAAGTAAAGGGGTAACATGCCAGAGAAAAACACGAGAACAAAAATAATCACAATAAAAGACACGAACATAAAAAACCTGAAAATAAAGGGCCTGATATCAAAGCCTGTTGTGATCAGAAACCTGACCTTAAAAAATGTAAGGCTGATCTTTAAACTTCCACCGGAAAAACTGGAAAAGAAGAAGTAATGGCACTAAACTGTCAAAAACCTGCTTTTATTGCTTTTTATCATTTTTTACTGATTTTTCGAGGATATTCTTTTTTTATTTTCTTTCAAATACTGAGCGGATTCCTGAATCATAGATGACCTTTTGGCATCTAAAACAGGCTTTAATATCATTAATAAGTTCTCAGAATTAATAAATAGTTAATAATTTGGAAGTTGACGCTTATATCCCCTGAGATAAAGATTCAGGGGTTTTACGCTTCTTCCTATAAACCATAAAGTAAAAAACGGTTTTTCAGTATCATGGTACTAATCTTAAAGAGAAAAATAGAGCTTAAATAACAAAATCAGTAACTGTTTTCTGTAATCGTATATATAGCCTTGTGCGTATATAATTACATACAAATATTTTTAGAAGAGGACTTCGGGGGAATATGCAGTCTCTTTATGCCAGAGCCTGGTACAGTAAAGCTCTTGCTCTTTTAAACCTGAAAAACCATATAGGGTCAGAAAAGAATTTTGAAAAGGCTCTTGAAGCGTTTGATTCCCTGCTTGAAATTAACCCTCAGGACACGGTTGCCTGGCAGTACAGGGGAAATATACTGCGGTACCTCGACCGGCCTGAAGAAGCCCTGGAGGCTTTTGAGAGGGCTCTTGCCTGTGACCCGGACAATGTCCCAGCCCGCTACTTAAAGGGGCTAACTCTTGGGTATTTGAACCTTCCTGAACAGGCCCTGGAAGCCTTCGGAGGAGTACTTGAAAGGGATGCTGGACATGCAGGGGCTCTTTATTACAGCGGGCTTGCTTTGAACCAGCTAGGAAAACACGCTGAAGCAGTCTCAGCCCTCTCAGGAGCTCTTGAAATAAATCCAGAGAACCCTGGGGCCTGGTACTACAGAGGGATATCTCTCTATATTCTGGGGAAGAGTGAAGAAGCCCTGGAAGCGTTTGAAAAAACACTGGCTCTTGAACCTTCACACGCAGGAGCATGGGAAAGTAAGGCAAAAGCATACCTTTCTCTGGACAGAAAAAGGGAAGCTCTCAGAGCATGTGAGAAGGCTCTTGAACTTGAACCCTCTTCTGCAGGCGCATGGGAAACTCAGGGCAAAATTCTGGAAGGCCTGGGAAGAAGAGAAGAAGCGCTTGGAGCTTTTGAGAAAAGCCTTATTCTTGAGCCCATGAACGCAGAAAACAGGATAGAAAAAGGGAAACTGCTGGGAAGCCTGGGAAGGTTTTGGGAAGCACTTCAGGAGTTTGAAAGTGCGCTTCAGATAGACAGTTCTCTTACTGAGGCAAAAATCAACAGGGGAAAAGCCCTGCTGGCTCTTGGGAACTACCAGAAGGCACTTGATTCTTTCAGTAAAACCCTCAAAGAAGACCCTGAAAATTCAGAATGCTGGGGAGGGATGGGAAGCTGCTTCCTTGCCCTCGGAAAATATTACGAAGCTATGAAGGCTTACGAAAGAGCCCTTACCCTGGGGACTAAAAATAGCTGTACCCTGAGCGGGATTGGAGAAATCTATTATGAGCTTGGGGACTTATCCAGAGCTCTGGAAGCTTTTGAGCAGGCTCTAAAGCTCGATATTGAAAATACCTTTGCCTGGAATGGTAAAGGAAATGTACTCTGCAAACTCGAAAAATACAGGGAAGCCCTGGAAGCTTATGAAAACCTCCTTACGCTTGACTATGAAAGCCTGCCTGCCAGGTACAACAGGGGGATCGTATTTTCCAGGCTTAAATCCAGGCAAAAGAATGCCGAAGGGCCTCTTGAAAATCAGCTCCAGACAGCTTTTAAAAAATACCTGGAAATGTCCGGAAAGCTTCCTGAAGATAAAATAGGGGCTGAGGGATGGAAATACAGAGGGCTTGCTTTTGCCGAACTTGGAGAATATGAAGAAGCGCTTAAAGCTTTTGACAGAGCAGCAGAATACAGCTCAGAAGACATATCCTCCCTTGTAGACAAAGGAATTGCCTTCATATGCCTTAAGAGATACGAAGAAGCTCTGGAGGCTTTTGAGCAGGCAGAAGAAATTTTTTACACAACCATAGGCACAGAAAGAAAGGGGGATCCAGATGAAGAAAAAAGGGCAGAAAAATCCTGGATTCTGAATGCCGGAAAAAAGCCACTGGAAATCCTCAAGAATGCGAAAGGTTTTGCACTTGAAGCTCTTGGCAGACACGAAGACGCCCTTGGAGCCTTTGAGAATGCCAGAAAGATTTCGGGGAACGGAAAAACCTCCTGCTCCGGGAAAGGCATTGTTTTTACACACTGCGGAGAATGGAGGAAAGCAATTGAAGCATTTAATAGTGTCCTTATATTTGACCCCAAAAATGTCCCGACTTCGGTAATGAAAGCCTTTTCCCTGATAAGGCTCCAGGACTTTGATAAGGCTGCCGGGGTCCTTGAGAGGCTCACAGAAAATACTGATTCTGATATTTCCTTCTGCTTGCTGGGTTTTGCCTGTTCAAGACAGGGAGATTCTGAAAAAGCCCTGAAAGCTTACAGGAAAGCAATTGAAACAAACCCGAAAAATATTCACGCAAGAAACGGGCTTGCAGAGATATACTTCAGGCTCGGAAACAGCACGGGTGCACTAAAAGAGCTTGAAGCTTCAATTGCAGAAGCCCCTGAGAATGCATTTTCGAGGAGCCTGAAAGGCAGAGTAGAGCTTGAGGAACTTGAATGTGAAAACGCCCTTGAGTCTTTCAGGCGAGCTCTTGCTCTGGATACTGAGGACCAGAGGCTCCTGCTCTGGGACGCATATGCCAGGTACATATATGCAGAATCTTCTTTTGATGAGGATAGTGCACGTTTCAGGTACATGCTTCTTGCAGCCGCCGGTAAACTTGAAAAAGCGTCCATTTGCCAGGAACCCGGAGACGATGAACTGAGAGCTTATGCCCTGTATTTCCTTGGGCTTTTTTACTGCAAAGCACATTACTTCCGAAAAGCTTTCGAAAGGCTCGAAGAATGCCTGAAGCTTGAAAATTCCAGAAAGGTAAAACAGCCTGCATCCCTCCTTATCAAAAATATCCGCTCAAGACGGCTCAGAAATTCCTGGTGGGACTGGTGGCTTGCTCCTGGAGCACATAGTTATATTAAAAAAGCAGGGTTCGGGCTAATCTTAGTTTTAATTTTCAGCATACTGCTGTCTCACCCCGCCGCTTCGACCCTGCCTTTTATATCCTGGCCTGCAAACTTTATAAGCCAGACTTTCTACCCGGCAGGTGCAAACATCATCTCCTGGGAACTTTATGGAGAAGAGTATGTAATCTCAGTCCTGCTTCTGTTTTCCCTTCTGGTCCTTCCGGGGTTCCGGTCATGGAGCAAGGGAAATGAGGAACTTGAACTTGAGACTGTTACTCCTCCGTCTCCGGATTTTGATATCCCTGTATCTCTTCTGGAAGGGTTTACGGAAAAGCTTGAAAAAAGCCTTTTCTCTCCGGAACCCATGATGGAAAGCATAAAAAAACTTGGAAAATTCTGAAGCCGTAAAAGAAGAATACTCAAAGTTCTTCGCGGGCATCAGAAAAGCAAATATATTTAACCCTCTCCGGTATTATCGAAGGAAGTGACAGCAAAAAGGACTGGAAAGGAGACCTGAAGCCTTGAAAAAAACATTCATCCTTGGAATCGAAGGCACTGCCTGGAACCTCAGTGCCGCAATCGTGACCGAGACCGAGATTATTGCCGAGGTTACAGAGACTTATAAACCCGAAAAAGGCGGAATACACCCCAGAGAAGCCGCACAGCACCATGCAAAATATGCAGCAAGCGTCATCAAAAAACTCCTTGCAGAGGCAAAAGAAAAAGGGATAGAGCCTTCGGACCTTGACGGCATAGCTTTTTCACAGGGACCGGGGCTCGGGCCATGCCTGAGGACAGTTGCAACGGCAGCCAGGATGCTCTCCCTGTCCCTCGGAATCCCCCTGATAGGGGTCAACCACTGTATTGCACACATAGAAATAGGGATATGGAAAACTCCTGCAAAAGACCCTGTTGTCCTCTATGTAAGCGGGGCGAATTCCCAGGTAATCTCATATATGGAAGGGAGATACAGGGTATTTGGAGAAACTCTTGATATAGGGCTTGGAAATGCCCTTGATAAGTTTGCGCGGAGCGCAGGCCTGTCTCACCCAGGAGGGCCAAAAATTGAGGCATGTGCAAAAAACGCAAAGGAATATATCCATCTCCCTTACGTGATTAAAGGAATGGACCTCTCTTTTTCCGGGCTCTCCACTGCTTCAAGCGAAGCCCTGAAAAAAGCCTCTCTTGAAGACGTCTGTTATTCTTATCAGGAAACTGCTTTTGCAATGGCTGTGGAGGTCGCAGAACGCGCCCTTGCCCATACAGGAAAAAAAGAAGTGCTCCTTGCAGGCGGGGTGGGCGCAAACACCAGGCTCCGTGAGATGTTAAATGAGATGTGTGAAGCCAGAGGTGCAAAGTTCTATGTGCCCGAAAAGCGCTTCATGGGCGATAACGGGACAATGATTGCATACACAGGGCTGCTGATGTATAAGTCGGGAAATATCATTTCCATTGAAGATTCGCGCGTAAACCCGAGTTTCAGGACCGATGATGTGAAAGTGACCTGGATAAAGGAAGAGGAGAGGAAAAAGGTCCCTGAAATTTCCCCTGAAACTTTCTTGAGGATGCCGCCAGGAGAAATTCTGGACAACGGGGCTGAAGCTGTTGTTTACCTTGAAGAGGGACCTGAAGGAAAGAAGGCACTTGTTAAGGAAAGGGTACCCAAGGGCTACAGGCACAAAGAGATAGACGAAAAAATCAGGAGAGAAAGGAACAGGACAGAAGCCCGACTTATGTCTGAAGCCAGGCGCGCCGGAGTGCCAACACCAATCATCTATGATGTAGAGGAATTCAAGCTCAAAATGCAGTTCATCGAAGGAGTCCCCATAAAGTACCTTATAACTCCTGAGCTTTCGGAAAAGGTTGGGGCGCTTGTAGGCAAACTTCACAGTTCAGGCATAGTGCACGGAGACCTTACCACCTCAAACCTCCTGCTTGCAGGTGAAAAGCTTTACCTGATTGACTTTGGGCTTTCTTATTTTGACAAAAGCCTTGAAGCCAGAGGTGTGGACGTCCATGTGCTTTTCCAGACTTTTGAAAGCACCCACAGGGACTATAAGGCTCTTGTTAAGGCTTTCGAAAAAGGGTATGCAAGTACTTTTATAGATTCAGAGGATGTACTCAAGCGAGTTGAAGAGATAAAAAAGAGGGCTCGCTATGCATAAAATCGTTTTTATTACTGGAAATAAAGGCAAGTTTGCCGAAGTAAGGGACATCCTCAAAACTTTCGGTATTGAAGTAATTCAGAATAAAGATGGCTATCCGGAACTCCAGGAAGATGACCTTGAACCGATCGCAGCTCACGGGGCACAGTATGTTGCAAACAAACTGGACATGCCTGTAATGGTAGACGACTCAGGAATTTTCATAAACGCCCTGAACGGCTTTCCAGGCCCTTACTCCCGCTTTGTGGAAGATAAACTCGGGAACCCGAAAGTGCTGAAACTGATGGAAGGAGAAGAGGACAGGTCGGCATATTTCAAAACCGTGATCGGATATTGCGAACCCGGACAGGGGCCTCTTGTTTTCCCCGGCATTGTTGAAGGAAAGATCGCATATGAAGAGCGCGGAACAGGCGGTTTTGGGTACGACCCTATTTTTGAGTACAACGGCATGACCTTCGGGGAACTCGGGGACGAAGAAAAAAATAAGGTTTCCCACAGGCGCAGGGCTGTAGATAATTTTCTGGAATGGTTTAAAAGCAGGGTGTAAAAACCCTGCATTCCGGAAACCGGCGGTCTAATTTCTTAGATAGCCGTATTTTACAACAGTTACGTTTTCTCTTTTGGACTGTATTTGATCAGATCAAGGGTTATATTGAGCTGGTTTAAGCCCAGTTTCAGGGCGGTTGTGATTATCTGGTTGTTCGAAGTAATTCCCAATTCCCTCTTAATGGCAAAAAGGTCCATTATGCACTGCGGGTCAAGCACAAGAGGACCGTCAAGAAGTTCTTTTGAAACCGGCTTTTTGCTTTTAATTTCTACTTCCTTTGGCTCGATTTTGAATTCATTTTCCGGTTTTGCAGCCCCGACCATAGTTTCAGGTCTTTCAGGCTTCTGCCCGTATAAGGATTCCATATGCTGGAAACAGTAAGTCAGGCAAACATCTTTTATAAAATCCTCAACTTCCATGCCGTTTAGAGCTGCATACTTTTTGATTTCCTCAAGTTGTTCTTTCGAAAAAGGTATGCAGAACAGATTTTCATCACTTTCCTCGCTTATCCCAAACCCTCCTTTCCAATAAATTCTATTTTTCATTTTCATTCTATTTTTTGATTATTATTTTGTTCAAACTTTCTTTTATCAGCTGTCTCCTGTTATTTCCTTTAACCTGTTCTTTATCTTCAAGTTTTCCTTTTAGTTTTTATCTGCAGAGAACCCCCGAGCACAAGATAAAATTTTTAATTATGTAAAGATGATTTACAATTACATGAAAAATTTTATTTCCGACACTGAGGCCACAGATACCATCCCCCTTAAACTTGTAGTGTATCTTGCGCTTCTGGCCGCAGTTGTGATTCTTCTTGCCCAGGCATGGAGCACAGCCTCACCCGTCCTTCAGGACGCGGAAATAAAAGCACAGACAGAATCCGCTTCCCTATCACTTATCTCAATTCAGGGAGGGTACGCCCGGAATTCAGAAGACAGATACAGCCCTGAAGGCAGCATGTGCACTCTCACCTTTTCTCTTCCGCCGTCTGTCAGGTACATCAGTTTCGGAGTAGACCCGGACAAGGAATGCAACGGCAACCTGACCGATTCGGAATGGATACCTGAAAATAACACACTTATTTACCAGTACAAAAACGGAGTTAAAAAGAGAGTATTTCTTGAAGGAGCACCAGTCCATTTCATAAAAGGCATAAAGAACTCGGATGGCATCTGGGTCCCAGCCGGCAGCCGGGAAGTCAATGGAACGTTTTTAGACCTGGAAAGCACGGCAGTGGTAATAGAAGACCCAGTTTCAGGTGAGTTCCTGTTTGAAATGGTCACCTACAGCGATACAAGATATACAATGGCCCGGTTCTAAAATCAGGAGTAAGAAATCAATAATGCTCTTGCCGGAGCACCGTCGCAACCTTCAATTTTCAGGGGCAGGCACAGGAAAAAATAAATTCCTGCTTCTACCGAACTCAGGTCAAGACATTCCACTATGTTCACGTTATTTGAAAGCAGTGTGTGGTGGGCAGGCAGATTTTCTGAGGAGAGGCTGTCAACGGAAAAGCTGTCAATCCCGACTGTTTTGAACCCTTTCCGGACAATCCAGGATGCAACACCTTCATCAAGGTAAACAGGGTTTTCAGGTGACTCCTCAAGATCCCTTCTCATATCATATTCTCCTGCCGGAAGGCACGAAATCCCGGAATTTATTTCTTTCTGGAAACAAGGCTTTGTCTTCAGGAGCAGAATAGAAACATGTCCGGTGGAAACATGTTCAGTGGAAAAGTGTTCAGTGGAAAAGTGTTCAGTGGAAAAGTGTTCAGTGATCTTCAGGTCGTTACAGGCTTTATCAAGAATAGAGTCTGTCAATGCCCCAGTTTTTCTGGAAAAATCCAGAACAACCGCCGGACCCATAAGGTTTTCAAGATTTAAATTGTCAATAGTGAGTCCGTCTTTAAGAATATGAGAGGGCGCATCAACATGCGTGCCCGTATGGCTCCCTAAACTCAGGCTTGATACTGCACACCCGTCTTTTTCGAGAGTACAGGCACTTTCGATTGAAGGTTCAGGGTCTCCGGGAAAGACTGGGGTAGAATGAGAAATAGGGACTGTAATATCCATGATCTTTCCCTTAAATGGCATTTTTTCCGGGGTAAACATCTCATTTCGCCTATCCTGATTTTCTCTGGCTTTTTTCGGCTTCACTTCATTCAAACTTATTCTGGTTTGATCCCGATTTCATTCTGATTTCATTCTGATTTCGTTCCGATCGGGTTCTGACTTATTTTCATATTACTCCATGTAAATGATGGATCGATTGGTACATTCATCTATACACTTCATGCAGAGGTTACATTTTTCAGGATCAATTTTTGCAAGCTCGTTTTCTTCGTAAATGGCACCCACAGGACAGATGTCCCTGCACTTGCCGCACCTTTTGCAGCCGAAAACTACAACGTATCCGTCCTTCTCTGACATCAGTGAACCTTTGGAACCTGATAGATATATTAGTTTCTGAATAGGAATCAATTTCTAAACCGGAACCGGAAAATTCCATTTCATTGAACTCATATCATCAGCACACAATGAGAGCATAAGGAAACAAGCCTTATATAGGACAAAAGAATATGCAGTCTCAGGTATGGAAAAATTCACCAAGGATGAGACAGGCTCTTTTTGCGGTTACCTTTCAGAAGGCTGCAAACTCTGCCAGCAGGGTGCCAAAATGGTACTCTTTGTAACCGGACTCTGCCCTAAAAGCTGTTTTTACTGCCCGCTTTCCGACGAAAGGCGTGGAAAAGACCTTGTTTTTGCAAATGAAAGGCATGTAAAAAACGATGAGGATTTGCTTAAAGAAGCTGAGCTTATGGACGCTCTGGGGACAGGGATAACTGGCGGGGAACCATTACTAAAAGTAGATAGGGTCCTGTACTACATCCGCCTGCTTAAGGCCTCTTTTGGGAAAGAGCATCATATTCATCTTTACACTTCTCTTGCTCCGGAGAGGGAAATTCTGGAAAAACTCGCAGAAGCTGGCCTTGACGAAATCCGCTTCCATCCACCACAGTCTGTCTGGGGAGAACTCAAGCACAGCCCCTATGCAGCTGCCCTGAAAAATGCAAAGGACCTCGGAATGGAAGCAGGAATTGAAATTCCCTCTCTAGAAGGGGCAGAGAAGGTCGCAGCCTTTGCAGAGGAAATGGATATTTTCCTCAACCTCAACGAACTGGAATTTTCCGATAATAACTCTAAAGCGCTTCTGAAAAACGGTTTTTCCCTTGAATCAGATACCTCATGTGCTGCCGCCGGTTCCTGCGTGCATGCTGAGAATGCTTTCCGTGCTTGCAAAAGAGTACATTTCTGTTCTTCGACCTATAAGGATGCAGTCCAGCTGCGCAAAAGGTTTCAGAGAATTGCAAAAAACACCGCAAGAGAGTTTGACGAGATTACGGAAGACGGAACTCTTATTTACGGGGTTATCAATGAAGGAGATCAGGCACTTGCAGAAGAAATCCTCAGGGAAGTCGAAGTTCCCGAAGAACTATTTGAAGTAAAAAAAGGGAAAATCGAGATAGCCTGGTGGGTGCTTGAAGACCTTAAGGATGGGCTTAAAGAAGAACTTGAACCCTCAGGGACAAAGCTTTTCATTATCGAGAGACACCCATTTGAAGACGGGCTGCTCGTAGAGCTTATTCCTTTATGAGCACATCTGCCTGAGCTTATACCCATATTATTTTTAAATAAGTCAGTTCAAAATATGTTCAGCAAACCCATATAGGATTAAAATTTTATAGAAGATAGGTCCATAAAGTTTAAAGAATTATTAATAAAGGGTTTCTCATGCCATATCCTGTTGTACATGTTCTATTCTTCCTGTTTTGTATCGGCGCAGCAGCTCTATATGCTTTAATTGGACCACTCTCTCGAAGAGAGCTCTCTTTCAGGGATGCCAGAAAGCTGCTGTTACTGGTATTCATAGGCGGTTTATGCACTTTGTTCCCGGATATGATGGTTGTATATAATATACTCATAAACAACACCCTAGAGCACTGCTCGGTTGGCTCGATCCCTACACATTCATTACTGTTCAGTTTCACTGCAATCCTTTTTGGAGGGTTTGTCGGATATGCTGCATACCGGAAATTCAATAAAGCAGTATATACTGCAATCTTTGCAGAGTCTGCTTTTCTTACACACCTGCTCCTGGATGATATTGCCGAAGGGGGATTTGCTTATCTATACCCACTGTATAATAAACCCATCAGTGTATTCTTAATAATGGACACAGGATTTGCAGAAGCCGGTGGCCTGTTTTACTATCTAACAGTATCAATTGCATTCGTTTTCTGCGTTTTCATTGTAATATTAATGGCGCTATTCGCTTTGAACAAATTCGGGTTTGAGTTTGGCTACAGGGCTGAAAAGTGATTTCGAATCCGGTAGAGGTATTAAACAAAATGGATTAGATAAAAAATTTAATTACGTGGAGAATCGAATTAGTAACAAGGACATAATCAGATGCTCCTGATTAACTGGTTGCTATTATTTAGAAATGACTGCAAATGATAATATTTCACGTTCTTTCTTTTCACCTGCCGCGCAGGGTTTGAGCCCTCCGGCGTACAGAGGATAAACAAACTCAATAACCATTCTGGGAGAAATAATGCAAAAATCTCAACCATGTAGCAGGGTGATCTATAATTAAAAAAACATGAAAAATAGAAGAAGAAAAATAGAAGAAGTAAGAAAAATACAAAAAGTAAAGAAATTAAGAATCATTAAAATTGGTTTGAAGTTCACCTACGCCGTCGAGTTTTTTAACAACTCGAGCCGGATAACCCAGAGCAAGGCTGTTTGGAGAGATATCACGGGTAACTACGGAGCCAATGCCGATTATCGAGTTATCCCCTATCTCAACTCCCTGAGTGATTATACACCCAGGATTTACAGAAACTCCACGTCCTATTTTTATGGGATCTATGGTCCTCGGATATGCCTGTCTTGTGGTCAGGCTGCCTCTGGAATGCGCAGAGAGGATGCAGCGGTCTCCTATTTCAGAGTAATCTCCCACTGTAATCATCTCTGGGTGAAGCCTATCAAAAACCACATCGTAGCCGACATACACGTTTTTTCCAAGATTCACGCCTCGCATTTTGTGAAATTTCGCTCTCCATGAAGGAACCGGAAACCACGAAGCAAGACGTTCCAGAAACCAGTTCTTAAAGTACTTTATTCCAAAGACGAGTTTATTGCTATGATAGTGATCAGCCACTTCACCGAAAGTTACTTTGTCTCTATTGGATACTAAGGAAGTCACGGTAATGCCCCCCATTTTGCGGTGAAAAACACCTGATACTCATATCCATTAATTTTCCACCGATAAATATATTTCCTATAGTTAGTTATGGGTCAGATTTGTTATGGGTCAGATAAATTGACATCCAGAAATTCTGATTGAGATTCATAACGCTATAATTTTTGAAGACTCTTATTCTCTGCCTGTCTCCTTTTATCTGGTAATTTTCTTATGTTCTGCTTCTGGTCATAATCTTCAGCAGTAATGATTTCTTTATTTCTACCGCGTCATTAGGGCAGAGTTCACGGCAGCAGTAACACTGGATACACTTTTCCTGATTGATTTTGAGTATTTTGCCCATTTCCTCAATTGCATGTGCTGAACAGTTCATAATGCAGGCTTTACAAAGTGCGCAGTTTGAAGTATTGATGAAAGGCTTTACAGTCAAATGTTTTCGGAGGATCCTCATAAGAAAAGAAGGCACCATTGCGGTGACTCCGCCTTCGGGCATTTTAAACCTGAGAAACGCATCCTTCAGAGGTACTCCTGTAACTTCCGGCTGCCTGGTCCCGAATCCTCTCGAAAGCGCAGCTTTGTTTGTCGGCACTTTTAACGGATCGATCCCTATCAGTTCGGAAGCAACCATGTCAAGGGCTACGCAATCGTAACTTGCCAGGACCACTCCTGAAGGAATGGGCGTTCCATTAGCAGGACCGTTTCCCTCCATCCCAACCACTCCGTCCATGACTGCAAGGTGAGGTTTAACTATTGAGTAGATATCAACTATGGCCTCTCCAAAGCGGTCACGGTCTTCCAGAGCGTGTGCCTGCTTTCTGAATTTCTGGGGCACCGCCCCAAAAAAGTTTTTGACAGCACCGGTATAGAGGGTCAGTTCATGCGTTTTGAGTTTCGGAAGCGAGATTACAACATCGGCCTCAAGGACTGCCTTTGCTATGTAAAGGCGCGGAAACTGCCTGGCTGCGGGAACAGAGACTTCTGTATAACCCGAAGTCTCGAAATTAATAAGCTCTGCCCCACATGCTGATGCGACAGCCTCTATTCCCGAAGCACGAAAAGCCTCCGAAGTCGTGGTTGAACCCGGTTTTACAATCCCTGACCCGTCTCCTATAACCGGGATGCCGCCTGCTTCCTTAACCAACTCACACATTGCAGATACCACCGCAGGATGAGTGGTTACAGCATCTTCCGGAGCCCGAATAGAAAGCACATTGGGTTTGAGCAGCACGCGCTTGCCGGGAGTGATAATGCTCTCAAGCCCGCCTATCAGGGCAAGTGCCTCTTTAATTGCACTTTTTACGCTTGAGTAGTCGGGACAGCGTACAATGGAGACTGTGGTGTTCATGCTTATCCACCGGAATTGGAATCAGATATTATTGACCTTGGGCGTTGGTTTTGAACCATCTTTAGACTTTAACTTCGTTAGTCTTTGAGAGTAAAAACCCTCAAATCATGCTGCAGTATCCGACTGCACATGTTTGAAGTAAGAACTTACTCTATGCAAGTCATATGATATACAGGCGGAGCAGTACGTACATATTCAGTATTATCTCTTATTCTGTCGATGTGCCTCCAGGCCTTTTCTATGGTATCTCTGGGCAGGCCAGTGTTCTTTTCGGCAACCTCTACAGGCAATTTATATTCCTGAGCGTACAGCAACTGGTCCATGATGTGTATAGGCATGCGCCAGTAGAATTCCTCATCTGATGTATAATGACTCCATGTGTCGGCACTTGGCGGGCGTTTTATAATTTCCTCATTTACCTTGAGGTATTTTGCCAGAGCATAAATCTGGGTTTTATAGCAGTCTGCAAGAGGTTCAAAGTCCACACCTCCGTCCCCGTACTTTACAAACTGCCCCAGCATAAGTTCAGTTTTGTTGGTTGTGCCGCAAACAGCATAATTCAGTTTTTCAGCGTACATATACTGAATTATCATTCTGGACCTCTGCTTGACATTCTGCAGGCTGACCAATTCCAGATAATCGTTTGCTTTCAACCTGCACCTGGCAACCGTTTTTTCATCTTTTATCAACATTATATGTGGAACATTCAAAAGGCCCTGGTTAAGGAAATCAGGCAGCACAAGTGAGGTTTTGTGTACTCCAGAATCGTATTCCGGGCAGGTCTTTTTAATAATCTGCTCTTTTTTGTCATAAATTCCGAGAGCCTCAATGATTGGAGAAATAGGGACCTCCTCATATGAAACCCCCAGGCTTTCACAGATTTCTGCTCCCAGCGTCTTGCTTGAAGGAGCCGATTCTTTTTCGGGCAGGAGGAGCCCGTACACGTTTTCTTTGCCGAACTCCTGTACACATAGTGTAAGGGCTACAGCTGAATCTATACCTCCAGAAACCCCCAGAACCACCCCTTTTTTCTTAAAACCGGTGACCTGATCCCGTATAAAACCCTTGAGCATTTCGGCAAGCTCATCAATATCGCTGTTCAGTTCATTCAGAATCTGCACATTGCTATAATCCATTGGTCTTCCGGTACTGTTCTTTGACAAATTCTTTACGTGACTCTCGGTAGTTTTCGCTACGCTACTTCCGACAATCTGCATACTTACTCCCCTGATTTATTCAGCTGTCTGATCCTTTACTTAAACAGTTCTTTTTTGAGATTTACTGCTTAAAGTTTAAGCAGGACTTTTTGCGGCTTATTTATCTTGATATCAAGTTTCTCTGCAGCTTCATCTATCAGCGGCTGTGAAAGTTCCTGATGAAGTTTTTCCAGCCCTTCTTCCCTTGACATTTCCCCGCTTCGGACAAGTCCTGCTATGTCAAAGGCATATGGATGGAAACCATACTTTTCCATATGGTTATAGCATGCAAAAGAATTCAATGTACAGTTTGTTGAATTGCTGTCATCGAGGGCAGGAGGCTTCCACCCGAGCCCCACTACTGTCTCAAGCACTTTGTCCTCACTGTATTCCCACAGACAAAGCGGGTGCAGAATGGAGGGAGCAATATCACCTATATTTTTAATGACCTCGTTTTTAATAATGAACTGCTCATCCCTGTCATCAATTCCGATTTTTTGAAGCTGCTTTTCAAAAAGGTTCCTTGACCATTGTATAAAGTTAGATGACAGATTGATAATGGGATTGGGTGATTGACCTGCTGTAAAAGCAAATACGATAAAAGGCGCTTTCTGTACTATTGCCTGTTCCATCAGCTTCTGTTTTATTATGCTGATACAGATATTGCAGATGTCACTTGCCCTGTATTTGGCAAACTTCGGGAACGCGTCATGAGACTCAGCTGCTTTTCTGAAGAGCTCGTACAAGACTTTTTTTTCTATTGTCAGCTTAAAATAGTCGCATCCAGAAATTTCACATATTTTCTTTGCATTTATTACGGCATAGTCTGAAGTGAACCCGTTATCAAACTGGACAGCAAGTATTTTCAGGAAGGGATAATCTTTTTTGAGTTTATAAAGCGTGTATGAAGAGTCTTTTCCCCCTGAAAGTGCAAATATCACATCATAATTGCCCCTGCCGCTGTATTCTTTAAAAAGCTCTTCAATCCTGTTAAGGTACTGCTCCTTTTCCTGTGAAGACAGTGGGACGTACGTCTCACAGAAGTGGCAGAGACCGGTTTCTTTATTGATTTCTATACCTGGAATATCAGAATCCAGAACACACCTTTTACATACTAGCTTTGACATGCTGGTACTCCTCTATAATGGACCTGTTGGATATTTTTCCATTCTCGCTCAGTGGAAGATGGTCAATGAAGAGGATCTCCCTTGGGTACAGATAACCTGGCAGGTTCTTCCTGCAAAAAGCAAATATTTTATCGACATCAGTTTCCTGATTTGGTATAACCATGAGGCTGATTGCATTTCCCATAAGTTCATGGGATACAGGCACAACAAAAACACCGGAAACCTCATTGTTCATCTCAATCTCTTTTTCAATCTCTCTCGGGTTGACCCGGTGGTCGCCTACTTTTATGAGATCGTCCTTTCGCCCGAGAAGCCTGATATACCCGCCCTGAAGTTTCTGTGCCAGATCACCTGTATGCAGCCACCCGTCAATAATTCTTTTTTCAGTTGCAGCCTCATCGTTCAGGTAACCAAGCAGGATATTATCCCCTCTTGCAACAAGCTCACCTGTGATACCGGGCCCTAAAGGCCTGTTTTCCGAATCAAAGACGTCCAGTGTGACCCCAGGTATCGCCTTTCCTATTGTATCGATAAATTCGTCCACATCTTCTGCAGGCAGGTAGGCAAGCCTTGCTGTAGCTTCGGTCTGGCCGTACATTGGCAGAATCCGTGTGTTTGGACTTAATTCCCTTATACTCCGTACAATAGCCCTGTCCATGGCTCCACCAGCAGATGCTGCAGTCCTGACATTTGTAAAGGCCTTTTTGAATCTTTCCGGATATTTGAGAAGGATACGATAGGTACTAGGCACTCCATAGAATATGGATACTCCGGATTCAATGAGACTGAAAACAGGATCTATGAAATTCATTGTCCCGATATGGACCGAGCCTCCAGCCATAAGGTGGGAATTAATTATCGAATTTCCAAAAGCGTGATGGGGAGAAATTACCAGGGCAGCTTTGTCTTTTGAGGTTAGACTGAGGACCTCGGTTATTGATCTGGCATTTGAGACCAGATTTTTGTCGCTCAGCATAACTCCTTTAGGGGTCCCTGTTGTGCCTGAGGTATAAAGCACAAGCCTCAGTTCGGGGTCGTTCCTTTCAAGTATCACTCTTTTGCTGAGGGTTTCTACTTCTGTATCGTCTGAAACAACGATAACGGTTCCAAACCGCTCAAAAAATCCGTCTCCGAACCTTGAATACAGTTTTTTCGTTGCAATTATGTTATTAATGCATGCAGCATCAAGGATTCTCTCAAGGCTTAACCCTGGCAATTCGATTGGCAGGGGTATTGCAATATTGCCTGACCGGTATACTGCCATAAGTATTTTTATGTATTGTATGCCGGACTCAGCCAGTATTGCAAATTTGCAGTGATCAAAGTCAACAAGAGATGAGGCAACTGTAGTTATATCTTCATCGAGACATCTGTAAGAAATGGATCTTTTGCCCTCTTCAAGAGCAATCTGATGAGGAGTTTTTCTAGCGTGCTCAATGATATAAGCATCAATTCTCATGCCTTTCACTTCGCCAGTCTGGTTATCAGGTTGGTGATCCCTTTTAGAGAATCGAAATTCTCTGGAGTCAACATATCTTCAGGGATTTCGATAGAATATCTTTCACAGATATAGTCTATCAACTCAAGTAAACCGATAGAATCTATGATCCCGTTCTGAGTGAGAGAATCGCTATCACTAATAGTCGTTTCTCGCTCCATAAAAGAATTGTTCTTTAAATAATCTAGGATATCATTTTTGATCTGTTCCATACAATCTTACCCCTTTACTTAAATTAGATTATCAACTGCGAGTAACACACACTTACCCATTAATTGAAAGACCCAAAAGTAATTATGTTATACAACTATATAAATAATTTGAGAGCATTTATATAGATAAATATCTTCAGAAAAAGAACAAATATCTTCAGATGTAGTGTATTTATAGACCATTAACGCCTTAAGTTAACTCTTTAACAAAAGTTACTTGATTCTCGCTAACTCAGGGGTTTTACGCTTCTTCATATAAACAAACCTGCCCTAAAATCAGGGTTGATTTTCTCAAGGCGGTTTATATTAAAAGCATACTGATCCGACTCAGTAACAATAGAAAAGACATATTTGTCATCCAGTAAAAAGTTAAAATAGGAAGCGTTATTGAAGTCAGGTTCTTCATTTAGAGAGGAAAGCATACCTCGGTTAGAAAATTTACAATATGCCTCTTTTATAGTCCAGGTCTTTAACAGATCAGTACCACTTACTGATTTGTCAGTGCATGATGGTATTTTATGGAAGTATTTCAAAGTATTTTTTAGTGCAAGTGGCCTTTTAATTTCGACGTCAATACCAATCTTAACCTTTGATATTGCAAGAGCTAGAATATTTTCAGAGTAGGAAATACAGATATGCAGGTCTTCGTAGTCGAGTATATGGACTTCTCCATAATTGTCTTTATAGGTAGAGATGTCCAGTGCGGACTCCATTTTAAGGAGAATACATAGAATATATTTCAAAACCGTCCTGGAAATAACAAATCTTTTTTTGAAATATAGTGTTTGAAGTTTTCCCAGATCTTCTTTTTCGGTATTATTGAGAAATTCCGTACTCAAGGCATCATAATTATCCATATCAATAAAAAATACCAGTATATCTTTCTCTTTCCATAAATGAGGAGTATTTTCCAGAGAAATAGAAGAGAGTATCAAATTCTCGGTGTACATATAGCTCCATCTCTATTTATTACAATGAGAATATAAAACAATTGTAGGCTGGGACAGGGTATCGATTTCATGTAAATTGACCAAAATTCATCCTTCACCTGTCGCTACGCTCCGAGGAAAGGGACTTCACGCCTTAGAGTTAAAAAAGTAATCCTAAAATATATAAACGATAAGGATATAGGGTATTCGGTTCTTAGCTCCCCCTTTAAGGGGTCGCATCTCTCTGGAAATAACAACCAGAATGGGATGAATACAGTAGAAAAGAATATAATTTAGAGAAGAATATAATTCAAAATTATCATTAAAACTGAGGTGTCCGAAACTGCAAACTGCGGAAGAAAGGGTAAGAGCGAGATTGATAAAGTATCTCGGCAGGGACGAAAACGGGATACGCAAGGTTGTGCTCAATCTCTTCCTGACCGGAGACAAGTTCACCACCGGTGAAGTTTATGACTACCTTGATAAAGGAAACTTCGAGGTAAGCTACCGGGGAGTCTCAGCCATGGTCGGGCTTATGAATACGAGACTAGGAATCCTGAGCATAAATGTCACAGGGGACCATAATGTGTATTCCCTGAAAGAGAGTTACAAAAACATCGTCGGCTCTGTTCTTGAAAACTACTGAGCCGCCTTATTGCTGTAAATCCTATTTTTATGTGATGAGAATTTCCTAAATCTCATGTTCTTATCCTGTTGATATCAAAAACATAATGAATTGTAAGTTTAAACACCCATCAAAATTATATGGGGATAAAAATAGAGATGTTGAAAGTAAGCGTTCCATTAAAATCAGTATCATAAATTTTACATTTTTTTGGAGTTGATGCCCAGTTTTTACCCAAAATTAATATCAATTGCAAACTCAATGATCCTATAATATAGTCGTTTATTTAAGGTGAAAAAACTCAGAGGAAAAAGAAGAATCAACTTCCGAAATCTGAGGAAAATTGAATTCCATACCGCAAAAAATGTATATAAATTATTCCTGTTACCTATAATTATTCCTTCTATGTATATATTGACAGGGGGAAACAGATAATTAGCCTGAGGATTGAGTCATTGAATAAAGGAGTCTTCCGGGCAGGGCTTCGCTTCGTAAAAAACTGGACTTTCAGCGTGTTCTACCAGAAGTATGAGCAGATCCTTGAAAAAGAGATTCTGAGCTCTGAAATCCCTGAACATATAGCTGTAATTATGGATGGAAACCGCAGATATGCCGGCCAGATGGGAAAAGCTCGAAGTTTTGGACACGCTATGGGAGCAGAAGTTACTGAAAGGGTTATTGAGTGGTGCTATGAAATAGGAGTAAAACAGCTTACTCTCTATGCTTTTTCCACGGAAAATTTCCAGCGTTCAGAAGAAGAGGTTGATGGACTCTTCAACCTGATCAATGAAAAGTTTCTGAAGCTTTATACCGATAAAAGAACCTATGAAAAAGAGATGCAGGTCAGGGTAATAGGTGACAGGACAAAGCTGCCCAATTTTCTGAATGGGTCCATTGAAAAGATTGAGGAAGCCACAGAAAACCACAGGAAATTCAACTTGAACGTGGCTATCGCTTACGGAGGCAGGCAAGATATAATTCAGGCAGTAAGGGATATTGCGACCTGTGTATCCAGCGGGAAACTTTCTCTTGAAGATGTTAACGAAAGCTTGATTTCAAGACACCTCTACCCTTCTCCTGGAGTCCCAGTCCCAAATGTAGATCTTATCGTCCGCACAGGAGGAGATGAAAGAGTCTCTAACTTCCTGCCGTGGCAAGCTAACGGCAGCGAATGTGCGACTTATTTCTGCGCTCCTTTCTGGCCCGAATTCCGAAAAATCGACCTTCTCCGTTCGATCAGAGTATATCAGGCCCGAAAAGAAGAAAAAACGCGCGAGCACTCATACCGTATCTCCAAAATTAAAAATTTTCTTAGAATAGGGAAACACGAGGAAAAAAGCGAAGAATTGAGACAGCTCCTGTTGTTGAAAAAGCAGAGAGTATCCTGAGATTGTTAAAGTTTGTAGAAAACAGAATACCTGAATAAGATTAACGATTAATCCTACTGTTAACCTGTATCTTTACTTCCACAATACAAGCTCTTTTTTTTTGAACCGTACAGGCCCCATACTCTTTCTTTTTAAAATTGCCTTTCTGACCGACAGCCTGCAAGAAAAATAGCCCCGAAAACACCGTTATATTAATATTCCGGGGAGACTATGTTAACTGGGGAAAGTTTGGAATATCTGATTTTTCAGTTCCCAGAATAATTAGCGCTTCTGAGAACTTATTGCAAAGCAAGGAATGTAAAACCCCAGAGATAAGATCAAGCTATCCGGCAAGGTTATCCAGTAGGGTCAACGATCTCGTAGTTACTTATTCAGAAGAGGGGAGTTATTATGGACACTTATAAAGAGTTTAATTCTTATTCCTGCAAAGAATACAGGGTAGGGTTTGAAAGGCAGGGTTCAGACCTCGAAGGAATCAGGAGGGATTATACTGGAAAAAGAACGAAAAAAACCTAATCGCCTGATTAACGAAAAAAGTCCTTATCTTTTACAGCACGCCCATAATCCTGTGGAATGGTATCCATGGGGAGAAGAGGCTTTTGAAAAAGCCAGAAAAGAAAACAAGCCTGTTTTTCTCTCAATCGGATACTCAACCTGCCACTGGTGCCATGTTATGGCACACGAGTCTTTTGAGGACGAAGAAGTTGCAAGGCTTATGAATGAAGCTTTTGTCTCCATAAAAGTCGATAGGGAAGAGAGGCCTGATATTGATAATATTTACATGACTGTCTGCCAGATCATCCTCGGGAGAGGGGGATGGCCTCTTAATATCATCATGACTCCGGGCAAGAAGCCCTTTTTTGCAGGCACATATATCCCGAAAAAATCCCGTTTTAGCCAGACAGGAATGCTGGAACTGGTCCCCAGGATAAAAGAAATCTGGGACCAGCAGCATGAAGAGGTGCTTGATTCGGCTGAAAAGATTACATCTACCATCCAGAACATGATTATGGAATCATCAGGAGAGGGGCTCGGGGAAGATATAATCGAAGAAGCTTATGATGAAATGCTTAATTCATTTGATACGGAATACGGAGGTTTTGAAGGAGCTCCAAAATTTCCGACCCCTCATAGAATTTCTTTTTTGCTCCGCTACTGGAGGCGCAGTGGAAACCCTGAAGCCCTTCATATGGTAGAACATACCCTGGAAAATATGCGCAGGGGAGGGATCTATGACCACCTGGGTTCGGGTTTCCACCGCTATTCTACGGACAGGACGTGGCTTCTGCCTCACTTTGAAAAAATGTTATACGACCAGGCTCTTACCGCAGTTGCATATACTGAAGCCTATCAGGTTACCGGAAAAGACCTGTATAAAGAAACAGCAGAAGGAATCCTTGATTACGTCTTAAGAGACCTGACCTCTCCGGAAGGTGGGTTTTACTGCGGAGAAGACGCAGATGTTGAAGGAGAAGAAGGAAAGTACTATCTGTGGACCATAGAAGAGGTCAGGAGTGTCCTTGGCCCTGAGGATTCAGAATTGATTATTAAAATGTTTAATTTGAGAGAAGGAGGCAACTTTGAAGAAGAAATAAGAGGCAGAAAAACCGGGACAAACCTCTTCTATATGGTTCGCTCACCGGGGTCCCTTGCAGCCGAAATTAAGGTTCCTGTAGAAGAAATAGAAAAACGGGTAAACACTGCCAGGGAAAAACTCCTTAAAGCCAGGTATGAGCGCAAGAGGCCTTCAATGGATGATAAGATCCTTACCGACTGGAACGGGCTTATGATTGCAGCCTTTGCAAAAGGCTTTCAGGTTTTTGGAGAACAAAAGTATCTGAAAGCCGCAGAGAAAGCTGCAGACTTTATTCTTAAGACTCTTTACAGTCCAGACAGCAGGCTGCTTCACCGCTACAGGGAAGGGGTTGCAGGGATCTCAGGAACTTCCGATGATTATGCCTTTTTGATGTATGGGCTCCTTGAGCTTTATGAGGCAGGATTCGAACTGCGCTACCTTAAAGCTGCAGTTTCTCTAAACAGCGAGCTGCTTGAACACTTCTGGGACCCTGTCAACGGCGGACTTTACTTTACAGCCAATGACAGTGAGGCTCTTATCTTCAGAAAAAAGGAGTTTACAGATTCAGCAATACCATCCGGGAACTCAGTTGAAATGTTGAACCTTTTGCGCCTCTCCAGAATAATTGCAGACCCTGACCTCGAGGAAACTGCTGACAGACTTGAACGCGCATTCTCAAACCTGATTATAAAAGCCCCTTCCGCGTATGCCGAGTTTCTGTCTGCTCTTGACTTCAGGCTCGGACCTTCATATGAAGTGATAATCTCAGGAAAGCCCGGGGCTCAGGACACAGGACATATGCTGGAAGAACTATGGAGCTATTTCGTGCCCAACAAGGTGCTTATTTTCAGGCCTGAAGGAGAAAATTCCGAGATTACGGATCTGGCAAAATATACAAAAGAACAATATCCAATTGAAGGAAAGGCAACTGCGTACGTCTGCCAGGACTACGAATGCCAGCTACCTACTACCGAAACCATTGAGATGTTAAAGATGCTTAATGTTTGAGTTTTTCACTCAGGCTGGTACAGGCCTCAGGGCGGATTGTAAGTACTCGGATTATGCACTGAAGTGTCAAAGAAATGGAGGATATGGAAAATGAAAGAGTACACACTTGAAGAACTTTCGGAGTATAACGGTAAGAACGGCAAGATATACATTGTTTATGACGGCCAGGTGTACGATGTATCAGGCAGTAATTTGTGGGAAGGCGGTACGCACCAGGGGCTCCATGAATCAGGCCACGACCTTACACAAGAAATGGATGAATCACCTCATGGTCCAGAAGTGTTCAAGGACTACCCTGTTGTCGGTACTCTTAAAAAGTGATCTGTTTTAACAGATTACATTTTTTAAGTAAACAGAGAAAGGATAGATAATGAGCTGTAGCTGTGAACGGTGAAAATGAATCAGTATTTCGCATGCGCCAGAAGAGGAAATAAAGATGAATTCTAAAGAAAAAATTGGGCTGGAAAAAGAAGAATGCCTCAGAAAGTTGAAAATATTCTTTGAATCCCAGCCCCTCGCCGTTCTGGCAACTCAAGACGGGGCGGCGCCTTATGCAAGCCTCGTTGCCTTTGCCTCAAATGAGAAGCTTAAATATCTTCTTTTTGCAACTCCGAAGGCTACCAGGAAATACTCAAACATTCTAGCAAACCCTATAGTGGCCCTGTTAATAGATAACCGGAAAAACACGAAAGAGGATATTCAGGAAGCAACGACAGTAACAGCCCCTGGAAGGGTTGAACAGATAGAAGATTTCGAACGCAGTATCATGGAAAAAATCTATTTAATGAAGCACCCTCACCTTGCAGACTTTCTGAATTCCCCTGAAACCGCTTTTCTGAAAATAAGAATTGAGAAATACATTATTGTGACCCATTTCCAGCACGTTGTAGAAATTTCGGTTTAATACACTTATTCGGCCTGGAACATTTACTTAGGTTTATATCTTTAAAAGTCAGTCATTTTTCGATTGTTTCGGTTTTCATTATAGGCCTTGTTAAATACATAAGAAGTTGAGTTTTCTCATATTTCATATATGGATGATGAAACGATGAAAAAAATAATCACTTATTTTTTAATACTCTTATTGACAGTATTAACCGGACTATTCATTATTGAGATGAATCTAAGAGACTGGAGGGCTGACGAATTAAGGCCACATTACGAATATACGGTTAAAATAAGTGGTCTTTCAGGAACTGAAGT
>ENA-UOOK01001156-UOOK01001156.1-fermentation-metagenome-genome-assembly--contig:-NODE-1156-length-35140-cov-5.714151_pt1 | contig 35140 bp, 20 predicted proteins | sample MGYA00245777_ERZ724023 | MGnify/ENA primary metagenome ERZ724023 (study PRJEB28704, sample SAMN03018312) | fermentation metagenome | biome: anthropogenic terrestrial biome; feature: soil; material...
TATTTAATGACACCCCTGCGCCTGCTCTAACACACTCTCCATTGACCGTTATTTTATCAAACCACCCTTTTAGGTGAATGATAATTCCATCATACCCCTCATCATCAATAAGCAAGTTTGTTCCCTTGCCCAGTAAAAATGGTGCGACTTCGTGGTCTTCACAAATTTTAACGATTTTTATCAGTTCTTCTAAATCTCGGGGAACAAGCATTATTTTTGCATGCCCACCAATTTTAAAAGAACAATAATTTCTCAACGGCTCATTAAATAAGATAATTTCTTTGGGCACACTTTTTTTAAGTTCTTTAATTACATTTTTCACATTATTTATTTACGCTAAACTAAAATCTTTTGTGAATATTAATTAAAAATAAAAACAATGAAAAAACAAAAATTATATTAATATAATACAGGTCATCTAGGCATTAGCTGTCGAAACTAAAAACATAGAGCGCACCACTAACTGTTTCTATGTTAGTCATATCGGGCAGTTATTTTTCTCTTTTGGAATGGATTATTATTAAGTCTTTAAATTTAATTCTTAGTTTTTAATTAAAATTTACTATCGTTAGGTTCGTTAAAATAATTATAAATATTTTCCGCAAGTTTTTCGCCGACACCTTTAACTTGCATTAGTTCTTGCTTGGATGCTTTTTTAATATTGTTCAAACTTTTAAAATGTTTAAATAACTCTTTAATTTTTTCTTCGCCAATAAGTTTAATTTTACTAAGGTCGCTTGTAAGTGTGCTTTTTGTTCTCACATTTCGTTGAAATGAAACTGCAAATCTATGGCTTTCATCTCTAACATTTTGCAATAATTTAAGAGCGTAATTGTTTTTATCTAGCACTATTGGTTTTGAAATATTAGGTAAAAATATTTCTTCTTCCCGTTCTGCAAGCGAAATAACAGGTATGTTTACATTTGCTTTTTTAAGCACAGAATATGCAAAAGAAAGTTGACCCTTTCCACCGTCTATTAATATTAGATTTGGTTTCTTTTTAAAACTTATGTCTTCATTATTTAAATTATTTATTCTTCTGCCTAAAACCTGACGCATGCTTTCAAAATCATTTTGCCCGTCAGTATCTATCTTAAACTTTCTATAATGCTTTTTTTGTGGTTGTCCGTTTTCAAAAACCACCATGCTGGCAACTGTGTTTGTTCCACCAAGGTTGCTTATATCATAGCCTTCTATTCGAAGTGGTGGGTGCTCTAAATTCAATAATTCTTGCAATTTGCCCATTGCCCCCACCGTTCGAAGTTTATGCAATTTGTCTTTTTCAAGATTTTTTTCTAAATGCACTTTTGCATTTTCTATCGCCATTTCAAGAAGCCTTGCATTAACTCCTCGTTTAGGATTAAGCAACTCCACACTCTTACCTTTCTTTTCTTTTAACCATGTATGCAGTGCGTCATCAGTAATACCGCAAATAACAATTTCAGGAATAATGACATTAGTAATATAATATTGAGTTATAAAACTCTCAATAATTTCTTCATTATCGTCTGAACTTTCTGTCATATCAAAATTGCTCACTCCTATCATTTTACCGCCACGCACACACAAAAGCGAGATAGCCGAGTTGATTCCATTAGTGCTAAAACCAAAAATATCAATGTCTTTCAACTTTCCTAAATCTGTTATGATTAAGTTGTTTAAATTGTCTATGAGTTTTAAACTCTCCTTAAATTCCAGCGCCTTTTCGAACCGTTCTAATCTCGCACAATTCATCATCTTTTCTGTTAGTATATTTTTTGCAAGGGTTGTGTCACCTTTTAGAAAGTTTATAACATTGTTAACCGCTCTTTTATAATCTTCTTTTGGTACATTGCCACCGCATGGTGCTAAACATTTGCCAATATGATAATTTAAACACACTCGCTTAGGTTTACCACCTTCTTTTATATTAAGGGCACAATCTCTAAGCGAAAAAGTGTGAGCTATTATTTGCATTAAATCGGCAATTCTAACCTTGCCGAAAAAAGGACCAAAATAAAGTGCACCGTCTTTTTTTATTTTTCTGGTGAGTACTACTCGCGGAAAATCTTCTTTTGTGTTAATTTTTAAAAAAGGAAACGCTTTGCCGTCTTTTAATAAAATATTATAAAATGGCATGTGCTCATGCACTAAATTACTTTCCAGAGTTAACGCATCTAGTTCACTGGCAGTTACCACATAATCAAAATCATGAATAACCGAAACCATTTGGCGCACTTTTTCATGCTTAACATTAGTTAAAAAATATGAACTCACTCGCTTTTTTAAATTTTTTGCTTTGCCTATATATATGATATTTCCATTTGCATCTAGCATGCTATAAACACCACTGCTGGAAGGCAGTAGTGACACTTTAACTTTAATTTTGTCTCTTAATATTTCGTTCATAAATTAATTATATCACTTTATTAAAGTTTAGTATTAATATTTTATAAGTTTATAATTATGTTATTCTTAATTTTGCGATGTCTTTTATTTAAATACTCATTAATGGCTCGCCAAATATGATTGTTTTTTATTACTTTTATTATTATTAATATTTATAATTTTAATTTATAAAAGATTACTAAAACTTTTACTAAGACCAAGTTTTAATATAAAAGTAGCTCTTTTTAAAAACTGTATGATTATAATATATCTTATTTGTAACAAAAAAAAATATTATCTCATAGAAATAATTAAGTTTAAAAAACTTAGGAGAAACAAATATGAATTTTTCAAACGATGTCTTACTCGTTCTTTTGCTTTCAATTTTCGCTAGCTCCACCGACACAGACCTAAACACAAACACAAACTTTCTCCTGCTACTACTGCTAATTCTTAGCAGTATTCGTTCAAACACTAGTGTTAATCAATGTACCTGTTGTAATCCATGTGGATGCGCACCACGAAATTGCTTTATTTAAAAACTGATTTATACATAAATAAGAGAAAGCAAAAACAGATAAGAAAAAAGATTTTTAAAAAAGCACAGTATTTTCTGTGCTTAATCTTTTTATATTAAACTCTAAATTTAATTTAAAAGACTATACTAAAACATTAGTTTATTTTTATTAAAACGGAATTTTTTCTAAAAATATTTAATAAACAGTTCGCGAGTGAAAAAAAGTGTGTTTTTTGGGGTCTTATAAAATCATTAAACATTGTTAAAGGTTTTGCATCATCTTTTATAACAGCGACCTTAATATTGCTCCCTCCCATTTTCTGTCCAAATATTACTCTTCTTCCGATACTTTTGGAAGCAAACACAAATGCGATACTTACAATTCTAAGTCGTGTGTGCTAAACCATTTGTGTCATGCATGACTATTTTTTTTTGATAAAATTTTGCGTCTAGCAGACACTTTATTTTAACAAAAGGAGATTTTTTATACAATAGTAAACCTTTACTAAAACCCCCGGATTATCTGGGGGTTTTAGTGGCAATAAAAAAAGCACTTTTGTGCTTTTATATCTTATTTATTATCTATTACAAAAATATAATTAAATTATTTTGTTATCTTTTCTTCAAAGCTTTCCACTGTTTGAATTAATAGTGATACAATAGTCATTGGTCCAACTCCGCCCGGCACAGGCGTGTAAGCACTTGCTATCTCGCTTGCATTTTCTAAATCAATATCGCCGACATTTCCTGCATTGTAGCCTGCGTCAATCAACACAACTCCTTTTTTAAACCATTCCGCTTGAAGATATTTAGGTCTCCCAAGTGCACCCACCACAATATCTGCTTGCTGTAAAATTTCTTTTAAGTTTTCTGTTTTGGAATGAGCAATCGTAATAGTTGCGTTTGCGTTTAGCAGTTGCATAGCTATAGGTTTGCCTAATATTGCACTTCTTCCTACAACCACCGCATGCTTTCCTGCAATTTTTATATCATATTCTTTTAATAATTTAATAATACCTAGTGATGTGGCAGATACAAACGCCTTTTCTTTATTACACATTTTTCCAAAAGAATAAAAGCTTACTCCGTCCACATCTTTATTAACCGCCACAGTATTAAAACAATGCTGTTCGTTTATATGACTAGGCACTGGGTGTTGAATTATAATGCCATCAACACTATCATCATTATTGAGTTCATTTATTTTTTCTAAAAGCTTATCGGTGGTTGTGTTTTCGTTAAAAGTAATTATATCGCAGTCTAGACCAACGCGCTCACATGCTCTTTTTTTCATGTTCACATAAGTTACAGATGGCGCAAAATCCCCCACTAAAATTGTTACCAACTTTGGTCTTTTATTTGTGGCTATATATAATTCCTCCACCCTTTTAGATAACTCGTTTTCAATACGATCGGCGAGTTTTCTTCCATTTAATATAATAGCTTCTTCCACTTTCACCTGCTTTTTTTACCCCGCACATGCTCTTATGCACTACTAAAATTATTTATTTTTTGGTCGAATTAATTAATTTCGTGCGTGAATAAAAATTACTATCGTTCTCCACATTATTTTATTATTGCCAAATTAAATTTTTTGATTTTAATTTTATTTAGTCATTATCTTCAATGTTTATAAAAAAAACTCTTAAAGCAAATTTGCTGGCATTTTCTATATAATAATTTAACTAATTTAAACCTTATAATATTCTACTTTAATTTACTCTATTTTTAAGAATATATAACTTATTCAACAAATCTTTTCTAAACCTTTTAGGGGCTTGATTGGCTTCTTCAATAGGAATATCAAAAACAAAATTATCGTCCACTCCAAGAGCAAATCCGCTTTTCCCTTCATTAAGAAGCATAAAAGCTCTAATTGCAAACTCCACTGCAAGCATTCTATCAAGCAAACTTGGTGCTCCACCGCGTTGTATATATCCTAACTCCGAACTTCTAACCTCTAAACCTAAGTGTTTTTGAATCGCTTTTTCAACATCTTTAACAGAATAATCTAACGCCTCGCTCATTATAACAACAGGGCTTTTGCAACCGCGTTCAATACTTAATGAAACATCGCTTACTATATTTTTTATCTTTGTGTCAACTTCTGCCAGTGCAACACTATCCGCGCCAATAACAAGCGCGGTATAAAGAGCAATATCTCCGCAATTCCTACCCATTAGTTCAATAATCATGGCTTTATCGGTGGAAGACATTGTTTGTTTTATATTATCAATAGCAGCCACTGCGTTCATAACCGCCGTGTCGAAACCAAGAGTGTTGTCTGTATAAAACAAATCGTTGTCAATAGTCGACGGAATACAAATAACCTTAATACCATTTTTATGCAATTCTGCCGCACCTCTAAACGAACCATCTCCACCAAGAATAACTAGGCTATCAATGTTATGCTTTTTTAAGTTTTTAAGTGATTTTTGAAATCCCGATGGCGTTGTAAACTCTTCACTACGACTAGTTTTAATAATCGTTCCACCTATGTTTGCAATGTTTTCTACCATTTCATCTTTAAGGTCAATAAACTCATTATCAATTAATCCTTGGAAACCTCGTAGCACGCCAATCGCTTTTTGCCCATGTGCATTACATGTGTTAACAAAAGCCTTAATACAAGCATTCATACCTTGACAATCGCCACCACTACATAAAATTGCGTATTTCTTCATTATTTTCCCCTTTTAGGACTTAAATACAATTAAATTATTTATGATACTTATTTAACTATCTTTTTTTTGATATAGGTTCTTAATGCTTATATTTGTTTAAACTCTCTATATTTTATTTGTTTTCAATTTATTATGTGTTATTTTTAGTCGCCTTATATATTTTTTATTTTAAGTAGCAATAATTCATATGCTTATTTCTTCACCTGTATATCTTCTTCGTTTATATATGCCATGAGTTCTGCTTGAAGATTGCTTTTTAAGTCCACTTTTTTTGGTACTCTAAACCATTTTCCGTTTTCACTGCAATTCACATATACTTCGCTTTCGCCTGGATAATTTTCTAATACTTCTAATATATCATTATACAGTACGCTATCGTTTGTGTTAAATTTTAAACACAATTTTTCTAAGGTTTCTTCTTTTTTCGTGATTGTTAAAGCGTTTGTGTTATTCCTAGCAAAACTAGAAATGTTATCGGCAAGCACTATTGGCGCTTCACCTTGTCGAATACTTAACTTTCCATTAACTTTAAGCAATGCATCATTATTTAAAAGATGTTTGAATTTTGCATAAATTTGAGGAAAACACATAACTTCAATAATGCCATATAAGTCTTCAATTTTTAATATTGCCATTTCTTTGTTGGATGCGCGCGTTATAACTTTTTTAACTTCCGCAACTATTCCACCGCAAGTAACCGTAAGACCATCGGCTAAATGGTCATACACCCCCTCTTCCACTCCATCTCCGTTAACACTCTCAAAAGCAATTTCTTCATCTTGCTTTAACATATCACCAGTAAGATTAAACTCACTAAAAATTTCAATATAATTGCTAAGCGGATGACCAGAAACATAAACGCCCACAACTTCTTTTTCTAATTTTAACTTAACTTGCTCATCATATTCTGGGATATTTGGCATTTCCACATTAATGCGTTCTTCTTCGCCAAGTAGCCCAAAAATATCCAGCTGTCCACTTGCTCGCTTTTTTCTATCTTGCGACACAATATCGATAATAAGCGGAAAAGTTTGCATCATTTGAGAGCGTTTTGCACCAAAACTATCACACGCACCCGATAATATCATACTTTCTATACAGCGTTTGTTTAAGTATTGACTATCTAGTCTACTAATAAAGTCTGTTAAATCTTTATAGTCGCCGTTTTGTTCTCTTTCACTTATTATTGCTTCCACCACGCCTATGCCAACATTTTTAAGAGCGGCAAGTCCAAAGCGAATATTGCCATCGGTAACACTAAAATATGTTTTACTTTTATTTATATCAGGTGGTAACACTTCAATTTTTTCTTCTTTAGCATAAGTTACATAATTTTTAACTTCGTCTGCATTTGTGATACGATTATTAAGCACACTTGTTAAAAATTCCGGTTCGTAATAAAGTTTTAAAAATGCAGTTTGATAAGTTATTAAACTATAAGCAGCAGCATGTGATTTATTAAAAGCATAAGATGCAAAACTTTCCATTTGTCCCCAGATTTTTATTGCAATATCTTCTGGTACGCCCCGTTTTACCGAGCCATCAATGGCAGGTTTGCCACCTTCGGCAGGTTTTCCATAAACAAACACATTTTTTTCTTTTGCCATTTCTGCTTGTTTTTTCTTACCCATCATTCGGCGAACCATGTCTGCTTGTCCAAGTGTGTAGCCAGCCATATCTTGAACAATTCTCATAACCTGTTCCTGATAAACAATACAGCCATAAGTAACCTTTAAAATTGGCTCTAAAATTGGATGATCGTATTTAACATCTTTTGGGTTGTGTTTGTTATGCACATAAGTTGGAATGGAATCCATTGGACCCGGTCTATATAAAGACACTCCTGCTATAATATCTTCAATGCAGTTTGGTTGAAGTTCTTTCATAAACTTTTGAAAACCACTACTTTCAATTTGGAAAATAGCTTTTGTGTTACCTGTGGAAATTAATTTATATACTTCTGAATCATCATAAGTACACTTATCAAAATCAATATCCACACCACGATTTTCTTTGATTAGTTGCAATGCCTTTTCAATATCACTTAAATTCCTAAGTCCTAAAAAGTCCATTTTAAGGTGACCTAGTCGCTCAATATCCACCATATTATATTGAGTGGTTATATCCTCGCCATTTCGAGCAAGTGGCATAAATTTATCAAGATTATCCGCACCAATAACCACTCCGCAAGCATGCGTGGAAACTTGTCGTGGCATATCTTCAAGTTTGATTGCAATATCCACAACTCGCTTAACTTCATCATTATTAGCATACATTTCTTTAAGATCGGGAATGGAATAATCAATTCCATAATCTTTGTCGCTCTTTTTTGCTTTGTATAACCCAAAACACTTTTTGATTACATCTGGCTTGCTGACTTTATTAGGAATTGCTTTTGTGATTTTATCCAACTCGGAATATGGAACTCTAAGTACTCTGCCCACATCTTTAATAGCGTTTTTTGCTGCCATAGTTCCAAAAGTTGCAATTTTAACAACTCTATCAGGCGTATATTTTTCTTTTACATAATCAATAACTTCTTCTCGCCTATAATCTGCAAAGTCCACATCAAAATCAGGTGCACTAACTCGTTCGGCGTGAATAAACCGTTCAAAGAGTAAATCATATTTAAGGGGGTCGATATTAGTTATCCCAAGCGAGTATGCAACAATACTTCCCGCGCCACTTCCTCGTCCTGGCCCAACTGGTATGCCCATTGATTTTGCTTTATCAATGTAATCCCAAACCACCAAGAAATATTCTACAAAGCCTTGTTTTTCAATTAAATCAATCTCTCTATCCGCACGCAATCTGATTTCGCTAGTGACTTCACCATATCTATTAATCAAACCTTTATCTAACAATTTTCTAATAAACTCGCTAGGTGTTGAATCGTCTGCTGGTTTATATGGGGGGAATAGATAATGCCCAAACTCAAACTCGACATTACATTTGTTAGCAATCTCTACTGTAACATCTAAAGCATCTAAATCATAGGGGAACAATTTTGCCATTTCATCGTATGTTTTTAAATAAAACTCATCCGACACGAACTTCAATCTATCGGGGTCATCAACAGTTTTTTGCATTTGTACACACATTAATACATCTTGAACTTCTGCATCTTCTTTATAAATATAGTGCACGTCATTGGTTGCAACAAGTTTAATATTAAATTTTTTAGAAAGTTCTCTTAATTTTGCGTTTACTTCTTTTTGTTCTTCCATGTTATGGTCCTGCATTTCAAGATAAAAATCCTCACCAAAAATGCCTTTAAACCATTGCACTAAACGCTCTGCTTCATCGTATCTCCTGTCTAAAATTGCTTGAGGAATATCCCCCGCAAGACAAGCACTCAAACATATTAATCCACCGCTATATTTTTCTAACGCCTTGTAATCTATTCTCGGTTTATAATAAAATCCATCCCTAAAAGCAAGAGTATTTAATTTACACAAATTCAAATAGCCTTCTTGGTTCTTAGAGAGTAGCACTAAATGTGAATATTTACTTTTAGGATTTTTAACAGCAATGTTATCCGTTGTGTAAAATTCACAGCCTATAACGGGTTTAACGCCTTGCTTTTTGCATTCGTCATAAAAAGCAATCACTCCAAACATATTGCCGTGATCGGTTATAGCAACAGCAGGCATACCATATTCTTTGCATACCTTAACCATTTTTTTAATTCTTGTAGCACCGTCCAGCAAACTATATTCTGTGTGCAAATGCAAATGGACAAATTCTTTCAATCTTTCTTCCCTTATTAGTTTTTCTTTTTATATTGCTTTTATAATGTTAGATTTTTTTTGTGCTCGCTTAAATTCAAAACTGTTTTTTTATATTTTTTTTATGTAAAGTAAAGTTTATTTTGCCTCTATTTTTAAAGCAACTTTTTTAATATTTGTTAGATTACAAAATTTTCTTTTACCCTTACAAACATTAATATGAAATCTATTTTACATTATTTTTTGTTGTTTTTCAAGATAAATTATTTTTTACTAAGTTCAACATTTTGTTAGTTTTTCAAACAACTGTTTCATTTCTACCATTTTTCCACAGCAAAATTTTCCTTCCGGACAAGCACCGTCAACAAAGCAACTTGCACCCATCTTGCTAAATAATATTGGATTAAGATTGCATAATTTTTTCAATAAATCACGCATCAAGTCTCTTATTTCCCACTGTGCACGCATGCAAGTTCTAAGCCTAAACATGTGGGCAAGTTCACGAGCGTTAATTGTGGAGATAACATTCACAGTTGTTCCACTAAGCGTTATGTATATTAATTGCTCGCTAGTGCAGTTAGCCTTTCTTAACTTTTCAAACACTTCACGATTGCGTTTTATCGCATTTGTGTATAATTCTTTTAATTGCTCATTTTCACTAATTTTAGGTGGCATAACAAAATTATAACTGTATGGAAAAGTTTGTAAATAAGGAACTATAATCGATTGTATTCTATGCCTGACTAAATGAGTTAGTGTGGATAATGTTAAATTTTTAAATTCAATTGTGAAATTAAATTGCTCTAATATTCTGGCAATTTTGCTGTCAGTTTTTGCTTGTTTTATATCAAATGTTTTTACACCTAGTAACTGTTCGCACTTTTTAAATATGCTTTCACTATCGCTTATTCCTTGTAAAATATTAGTGTCCGCTGTTTCAAAAGTAATTTTATTTGCGCTTGGATAATCAATTAAATTCAATTTATAATCTTTATAGTTATGCTTTTCTTTGTCCACAATATTTGGGTATCTTTCTTCCAACTGCTCTTTTAATTGCATACCTAAGTTAAAAATTTCTATAAAGTGTTTACCTCTGCCATAAATCATATTGCTAATAAGATATATTAGTTCGCGAGTGTTAAAACTTGCATAGATATTACTTGCAAAAGCATAAGGCAACACAAATCTTGCATCTTCCACTGCCACTCCATCTGCAACCAACTTGTCATAAACAGAAAACATATCTTCGATATGCTCTGTCATAATTTTTTTATTTTTCTCGCTTAAATCTTTCGGCAAATTATATCCCGCTTTGGAAAAATTCACATAGCGTCGTGATTTAATGGTGTAAGCCCCTAGTCTAAATTCAATCAAAAACTGTTCGAAAAACACACTCACATTTTCAAAAGCAATATTAAAATAATGGTGTTCAATAATAGTTTTGTGACCCGATGATATAACTTTATCCACTAACTGCAAGTTTTTTTCCTTGTTGTTGCGATTGTTATAAATATCTGTTGCAGTGCCTTCTCGAGTGGAAATTGTTCCCGCACAGGCACAAATTTTTTCACCGTTTTTAGTTTCAGATAATATTTTTGCAAAACTCATAAAACTTATCTCCCGTAAAAACTTTTACTATTTTAGTATAACAATAAATATTTTTTTTTCAAATAATATTTAACTAACAAAATAAAATTGCTTGCAGGCTAATATTTAAAATTTTAATTTCCATAAAATCATTGACAAAAAGCACAAACAGTTATATACTTTTAACGCACTAAAAAATATTGTTAGTTTGATAGTTTTATTTACAATTTAAAGTTTACTTACTTAACTATAAAAACAATTCTAAGCAAAAACTCCTTAACTTGCATACAAAAGTTTAACCCCTGCACAAATCAATTAATTAAATAATAATAAACTAAAAAAATAGCAAGAGTTAACGATGTTTTGAAAAATGCTAATAAATTATTTTAAAATTCATATCAATTTAATAATCAATTTTCCCCTTCTTTCTTTGTTTTTAAGCGCACCATTAGCTCAGTTGGTAGAGCAACTGACTCTTAATCAGTGGGTCCACGGTTCGAGCCCGTGATGGTGTACCAAAAAAAACGGCTTAACATAAGCCGTTTTTTTACGCAAAATTTAATTTAGCACTTAATGTAAGAATTAATTAAAAGTTGGGCAAAGATTTTTTTATTAAAAGTAAAATCATATAATAAAATAAAAGAGAAAATTAGTTTGTATAAAAACTTTTATTTCTTTTATTTTTTTAATCAAAAGTTAGTTAATACTTTATAATATAAAACAAATAATATAGAGAAAGTTATATTTTTTTGTTTTAACTAAGTTGTTGTATATTATTTAAATGGAGAGTTTTTTTTAAAAAAAGCTTGCTATCAAAACTTTCCAATTATAAGAATTTTGTTTCAAACTTTTTCATAAATTCAGTGAAAGTCATTTTAAAGATTATATCTTTATCTTGAGGTCCTTCTATAGGATAAGGCTTAAAAACACCTCTTTCAATAAATCCTTCCGGGTCAACAAATATCACTTTTAGACCTTGCTCTCTGGCTTGTTTTTGAACTTCTCTCCTATCTGCGTGACATCCAATGCAAATTAAAGACTTTATCGACTTATCAAATTTAATTTTAGGTATATAAATATCCCGTTCATACACTCGTAAAATTTGTTCGTCAATATCTAATCTTTTTACCAACCTATCAAAATTGTTGTTATAAAGAGTGCCCGTAAACAACTCTTTTTGATACGCATCTTTAAAAATATTATATGCTTGTGAATGTTTTGCCTGCAAACAAGCAAGCGGAACTTTTGCAAATTTTTTATACATTTGTTCAGGGTTTTTTATTATTTCTTCCATTAAAGTATCTTCGCTACCAAAATAGAATTTTTTAGTTTTATGATTCTGCACCTTATAGGTCTCATGCATTTCATATAAAGGCGGTATGTCGGTTTCAATAGACGGACCGCATCCCATTTCAATTTGTGCAGGCAAATATTTTTTAAGCACTTCTAAATCGGTTTCATAAGTCGGATTTCCTCGCTTATCAGGAATTCTAATCATTTTGGTAGAATGTCGCCACATTCTATCGTAGTTATGCTTCCAGTCATTGTTTTTTGTTATAAACACAATATCAATGGATGAGTAATTATTAGGAAATGTAGCCCCACTATCTTTGTTTTTTGGGTGATTATCATATTCCATAATAAAAACTTCAAACATATCATCTTTTAAAAATTTATTATCAACCTTTTTAAAACCGCTTTGCTCTAAGGCTTGAAAAATTCTTTTTTTATATTCAAGTATTTCGTTTTTTGGTAAAGTGTTGCTAACCACAATATATGTACTTTTTAAACTTAAAAAATAATCCGTATCATCTTTTTTAGCAATATACTTATCATAAAAATGAATGTATCTCCGCCTTTGTGTAGTCTCATCTTTATAGCATGATTGACTAGCATTTTCCATACATTGATTTCTAAGCCACATTCCTTCAAAAAGGTACTCACCTTTTTCATCTGTAAAGTAATTGCTAAAGGTTTCGTATTGTTCTTTTGTTAGTTTTGCAAGTTTAATTGTTTTCATGTAACCATCCTATTTACAAACACTTAAAATTATTTTAATTTTGGTAAAAATAGTATATCACCAAGCAATCTTATTGTCAATTTTATATCCTATGTATAAATTTATAAAAAACTATTATAAATATTTTTTACTATATTATCTTGTCATAATTATCTTGTCATACTAAACTTTTTTGCACGAAATAAAACGACCTTTGAGTAGTGCAACGAGGCGAAAAAAATAAATGCTAATGGTTTTTTTTAATAAAATAGTTACTATAATAACAATTCTATAATATTTAAAGGTTATATTTAAGTAAAAAAAAAGTAATGGCTTAATTTAAAATGTTAACGCCTGAAAATAATTAAAACAAACCTAAATTAACATTAGCCTGACAGTCAACCTAAAAAGAGTGAAAATAAGCATATCAAATTACATGTATTAGTTTTATTAAAATAATCCACTATTAGTACTTAATTCAATCTTGAAATTGTTTCCACACTTTTAAATTTGCCAGTCGATAGGTGATTGGTTTAGGGTTGTCAGAATTGCGTTTGCTTTGCTAAAATGCTTGCAACCAAACCAGCCACCGCGGTTTGCACTCATAGGACTAGGATGATTGGCGGTTAGAATGTAGTGTTTAGTGGCGTCTATATTTTTTGCATAAGCCTTAGCATGACCGCCCCAAAGCATGAATACAACTGGTTTCTCACGACTGTTTAATATATTAATTATTTCGCTCGTAAACTCTTCCCAACCTTTATTTTTATGACTGTTTGCTTTACTTTTTTCCACTGTCAACACAGTGTTTAAAAGCAACACCCCTTGCTTCGCCCATTTAGTTAAATTTCCGCTTTTGAATGTTTTACAATTAATATCGCTTTTTAATTCTTTAAAAATATTTCTTAGCGATGGCGGAAAATTTACTCCCTTTTCCACTGAAAAGCATAGTCCATGTGCTTGATTTTCGCCGTGATAAGGGTCTTGCCCCACAATCACCACTTTAACATTTTCTGGACTCACTAAATTTAGCGCATTAAAAACATTCTCCACTTTGGGGAAAATTGTTTTTGTGGCATACTCATTTTCTAACCATTTTATTAAATTTTTATAATTTATGCTTGTTAATTTATGTTGTAATTTTTCTTGCCAGTGACTAGACAATATAAACATTATTTCTCTTTTTGACTATATTTTTTATAGTTTTAGTGTAACAAACTAAAACTATTTTTGCAATTAGAATTTTATTATCTATTTTGATTAAAATATAAACTGTGGTAAACTAAATATTATGAAACGCAATCAAATAATTGTAGAAACAAAAAGAAAAGTCAAAAAGTTTGGGCTTGCTCTGGGTGGTGGTGGTGCAAGAGGTTTTTCTCATATTGGTGCACTTAAAGCATTTGAAGAACATAACATCAAGTTTGATTATATAGCAGGCACAAGTGTGGGGGCTATTATTGGTGCGAGTTTAGCAGCAGGAAAAACCGCAGACGAACTTTTGAAACTCGCTCTTTCTTTAAGAGAAAGAGATATTAGAACAAATTTTGTGCCATTAACTCCTAGTAAAACTGACGGTATAGAAAAAATATTAATCGAAAACCTTGGCGATATTGAGTTTTCTGATTTGAAAATTCCTTTTTGCGCTGTGGTAGTGGATATAAAAACAGGCACAGAACTGCATATAACAAAAGGCAATTTGGCAAAAGCAGTGGCGGGAAGTTGCGCAGTTCCCGGCATTTTTTCACCAGTTGAATTTGGCGAACATTTGCTTTTTGATGGAGGACTTATAAACACTATTCCTGCAAATGTACCTAAACTAAACAATTGCCAAATTACAATCGGAATTGATATCAACAGCACACGCGGAAGTGGCGCGAAAAGTAAAAAATATTTTGACCTTTTAGGTGCGTCTATTGGCGTGATGATGAAAAGTAATACCATAAAAGGCTACCTAAACGCCGACATTATGATTCAACCAAATTTAAAAGAATTTAAAAGCACAAAACTTGCAGGCGCCCAAGAAATGTTTGACGAGGGTTATAGAGCAACACAAGAAAAAATTCCTGAAATTTTAAAACTTTTTGCAAAACGCAAAGAAAAAAAAGGTCGCGGATTTTTTAAGTTTTGGTTAGGGAAAAAAGACCAAAGAATATGAAAATGATTATATTATTTCACTTGGCTTACAAGCTTTGATAATAACGCGAAAAAATATCTATCAGTAACTTTACGATAATGCTTGTTAAATCATGCAAGCGTGTTCAAAACCTATATTATCTGGTTAATGAAGGACTACATAGTAAAATCATTTCTGTGCAACCAGAAACTATGAAGAAAATGCGTAGAACTCTTGGCAGGATTGTAAACGAAGGTAAAGGCGGAGTTATTTGTATTTTGTTATAAAATAATTATAGTCCTAATCAAAATTTAATTTATTTTAAGAAAATGCAAAATATCTTTTAAAAAATAAGAAAATGCAAATGATTTTTAATTGCGATAAAAAAAACTTCTATCAAAAATCATAGAAGTTTTTTTATGTATTATTTTTTAAAATAATTATAGTTCTCTTTGTGCCCCAACATTTTATCAACTACTCTAATGAAATTAAAACTCACTTATATTAAAATAATTTTTTATAATCACTATTAATATTGCACGAAAAATTACTTTATCGCATTTTTAATAAGTGATAGCTTTTTTTCTTTTTTTAATCAAATTCAACTCGCACGAATTTTTTACATTAAACTATACTTAAAAATTTCAGTGACTGCATAAACATGTGTTATAATAACTAAAAATTATAATTTAAAATAAAACAACAAAATAACTTGTTTGAACATTAAATAAAAAAACGTTGACTTGCAGAAATTTGTAAAAATATCTAAACGGTTATTTATTATTAATTTAGTGAAGTATTAAAACAAAACTTAAAGGAAAAACAGTGTCAACAACAAGCAAGCAAAAAAAGAAAAAATGGCAATGGAGAAGAGCAGTAAGCGTTAAACGATTATGCCTTAACTTATGTTTTGCATCTCTATTACTCCTAAGCCTGTTTTTTACTCATGAGATTAATATATTTTTAAAGTTTCAATATGATTATTCGAATTTTTCCACAAGCACTTATGAGGTTCATTTTGTGGATGTTGGGCAAGGTGACGCAGTTTTAATAAGATTTTCGAACGGCAAAACAATGCTGGTTGATAGCGGAGATGAAAGTGCAAAAGCCAACTTAACGAACTACATAGATAATGTTTTTTTTCGAAACAGTAAAAATATTTTTAACTATGTGGTGCTAACGCATGGTGACAGCGACCATATGGGCAACATGGCACATATTATAAATAACTACACCGTTGAAACTTTTTACGCACCTATGCAGACGGAAGGCACCAGTAAATATTTAGCACTCACACAGGAATTAAAAAACAAACATAACGAAAATGAAATACAATTAGCATATAACATAGCAGGAGTTGAAATTGTTGAAGGAAATGAAAAAGTAACATGGCTAAGCCCTGTAAAAGAAACATACGAGAACACCAACGACTTTAGCCCAATAATGCTTGTGGAACTAATTGCGTGCAAAATTTTATTAACGGGCGATGCCACATCGCTTACGGGCGAAATAGAGGCGTGTAACTTTTTTATTGATAGAATCGATATAGATATTTTAAAATTAGGTCATCATGGCAGTAACACCAGCACAAGCATGTTATTTCTCGAAACCTTCACACCAGAAATTGCAGTGATTTCCTGCGCACTTCATAATAGATATAATCACCCCTCCGCCGGCACTCTTGAACGGCTGGCAGAGTATGACCAAATGTATAATAAAAATTTATCTAATTATTTTTCCACAGCGGAAAAAGGCAATATAATTTTTCACATAAACACTAACGGCAACCTAACCACTTCCTTTCTTGATAATGTGAATAACTACACTTTCATTAGTTGGATATACATCGCCCTGCCTGCGTCTGCCCTTCTTTTGACAGTTGCGTTTATTCCTATGAAAATAAACCGCACTGAATGGAAAAAATTACAAACTAAAAAACGAAAAACAAGCAAAAACTAACTGTTACTAATTATAAATAATTATTTTTCCTTAAAAATAAAAAAACTTTCTTTTAAACCCGTTTATTATTGGAATTTTTAGAAAATAGTGTTAAAATTAATTTGATTTATTTTACAAAAGTTTTAAAAGGAAAATTCATGGATTTATTTAGCAAATGCAAAAACGAAGCGCTTGACAATGTACGAGCGGTGGGATTATACCCATATTTTCACGAACTTCAAAGCAAACAGGACACCGAAGTTATTATGGGCGGAAAGCGTACAATAATGATAGGTTCCAACAATTATTTAGGATTAACTTCTCATCCTGATGTTATAAAAGCAGGCGTGGAAGCTTTAAAAAAATATGGCTCGGGTTGTTCTGGTTCACGGTTTTTAAACGGAACATTAGACCAACATGTTATGCTTGAAAAAGAACTAGCCGAGTTTTTAAAGAAAGAAGAAGTGTTAACTTTTAGCACAGGCTTTCAATCAAACCTTGGAATTATTAGTTCAATAGCGGGCAGAAATGATGTTATATTATGCGATAAAGAAAACCACGCTAGTATTTACGATGCGTGCAGATTAAGTTTTGCAAAACTTTTAAGATACGAACATAGCGACATGAAAGATTTAGAACGCCAACTTAAAACTATTGGGGAAGATAAAGGGATACTCATTGTAACCGATGGAGTATTTAGTATGGGTGGAGATATTTGCAACTTGCCGGGAATTGTTAAATTGGCTAAAAAATATGGCGCGCGCACCATGGTTGACGATGCTCACGGACTGGGAGTTCTTGGCAAACACGGCAGAGGTACAGCAGAATATTTTGGGCTAGAAGATGAAGTTGATATTTATATGGGTACATTTAGTAAGTCGCTTGCTAGCCTTGGCGGATATATGGCAGCAAAAAAAGAAGTTGTGGATCATGTGAAACACACTTCCCGGCCATTTATTTTTAGTGCTTCTATCACCCCAGCAAGTGTGGCTTGTGCAAGAGCGGCTCTTAAAATTTTAGCAAACGAGCCAGAGCGCGTAAAAGCACTATTAGATATTTCTGCTTACATGCGAGAGGGCTTAAAAAAGGCAGGTATAAAAATTATAGACAGCATCACTCCTATTATTCCTATTTATACATACGAAATAGAGCGCACTTTCCTTGCATGCAAAATGCTATTTGAAAAAGGAATCTATGTGAATCCTGCTATTCCACCTGCAACACCCGAAGGTCAATGCTTAATTAGAACAAGTTACACTGCCACTCACACAAAAGCGCAAATGGATGAAGCAATTATTAAAATTAAAGAAGTGATGGACCAGTTGGGAGCAATGGAAAATCAACAATGGAAATAATTTTTCCTGTTTAAATAAAATACACTAATTTTTAAGTTGATAATTAATAATTAAAATTAAAAAATATCCCCACCGCTTAGGTGGGGGTTTTTATATCGCGCGCATAGTCTTTTTCGGTTCTGCAAAACAATTTAAGAGTAATTTTATTTTAGTTACGCAATAAAGTTTGGGTTTAGATATTCTTTAATACTTATTTGATTAAGAGATAAATATTTTAATGAATCTCCTATGACAATAATTGCTCATAACGCAGGTTTTGATACTGGATTTGTTAAAAAGATGTTTAATGATTGTTCAAATGAAATAACAATTATGTACGATGATATTTTTTCAAGAAATGTAATAGACACAGCAACAATGGCTTTAATTTTAAGATTGCAGGGCAAGTTGCCTTTTGACAGGTGTTCACTTGATAATATTTTAACTTATTACGATATAAAAGGACCTGAAAATTTCGCCACACTGCATTGAATGATTGCGCAAAAAACCGCTGAAGCATTTTTATGTATGTATAATCATCTGTCTAATAATTCATTATCTCCCACAAGAAGATAAAAATTACGAAACTGGTTTTGATGATTTAGCAAAACTCAAAAATGGCGGAGCACAAAGAGAACTATAATTATTTTAAAAAAATAATACATAAAAAAACTTCTATGATTTTTGATAGAAGTTTTTTTTATCGCAATTAAAAATCATTTGCATTTTCTTATTTTTTAAAAGATATTTTGCATTTTCTTAAAATAAATTAAATTTTGATTAGGACTATAATTATTTTATAACAAAATACAAATAACTCCGCCTTTACCTTCGTTTACAATCCTGCCAAGAGTTCTACGCATTTTCTTCATAGTTTCTGGTTGCACAGAAATGATTTTACTATGTAGCCCTTCATTAACCAGATAATATAAGCTAGTTCCAAAAAGTTTTGTGTCCCAAATGCTATGTGGATTATTTTCAAATTCGCTCATTAAATATTTAACTAACTCTTCCGATTGTTGTTCATTGCCCACGAGTGAATTAACTTCAGTGTCTAAATCCACTTGCATGATATGAAGGCTAGGTGCGCTTGCTTTTAATTTAACACCAAATTTATTTCCTTGTTTTATAATTTGTGGTTCTTCTAACGCCATTTCTTCCAGTGTTGGATGCACAACCCCATAGCCTGTTTCATTAACTTGAGTTAATGCATCTTTAAATTTCTCATATTGAATTTTAGCTACTGATAATTGTTTAATATAAGAAACCAAATGATACTCACTTGTTATTTCCGCACCGCATTGTTCGCTTAACACTTTATAGAACAATCCTGATTTTGGAATAATTGTGACAACCACTGCACCTTTTCCAAGCACAATTTCTTTGTCTGTAACAGGTTCAAAGTTTTCACTGTTTGCAAACAGTTGCATGTCTGCGGGTACATCTCCTATTTTTGATGCATCTTTTAATGCTTTGCTTAGTTCTGTTGTTATTTCTAAAACAAGCGGATGCGAGAAAGGAAGTGCTTGCATCCATTTTGGCAACTTTGCCGAAACAGTAACAATAGGAAACTCGTTTAGCACTTTTGAAAATATTTCATTAATATCTTCATCTTTTAAATTCATAACATCTTGCACAACAACACTTGTCTTATATTTATTGCGCAAACTTTCTTTTAAAGCAAGTGTTTCAGGACTTTTCGGATGAGTGGAATTAAGCAAAATAATAAACGGTTTTTTGGTCTTTTTTAATTCCGCCACCACCCTTTCTTCCGCTTGAACATAATTTTCTCTGGAAATTCCTGTTATGCTACCGTCGGTTGTAACCATAATGCCAATGGTGGAATGCTGCCTAATAACTTTTTGTGTGCCGATTTCTGCCGCTTTTTCAAATGGCATATCTTGCTCGCTCCAAGGCGTTTTAACTAAACGAGGTTTTTCATTTTCAATATGCCCTATTGCGCCTTCCACTAAATAGCCAACGCAGTCAATCATACGCATATTTAAAACAATATCGTTTTCTAACTTAATTTTAACAGCTTCGTTGGGAACAAACTTTGGTTGTGTGGTCATAATACTTTTGCCATCTCCACTTTGAGGCATTTCATCAATGGTGCGCTCCTTATCGTTTGCGTTCATTATATTTGGAAGCACCAATTTATCTAATAATTTTGTAATTAGAGTGGATTTACCCGTTCGAACAGGCCCCACCACACCAACATAAATATCGCCATTCGTTCGCATAGCAATATCATTATATATATCATAATTGCTCATAAACCCTCCAAGGTGTTTGATATAAAATTTTATGAGCAATTTAAAGTATTTATGATTAATTTTTAAGTTTTATTTTACTATAAACTATCATTAGGACTAAGGTGAGTGTTTTTTCTAGCATCAAAACCATCTTCACTTACATAATTATTGAAGTTCCCCTCATAAATTTCATTGCTAACGGAAATATTATGATTGTATCCGCTTGCGTTGTTTTCCTTTTGCTTGCGTTTATGTTCTAACACTGCCGTCTGTTGCATAGTTTGCGGTTTACAGTGATTTAGTTCAACTAAGATAATATCCTTACCTATCTTACAAATACGGTTATAGGGAATAAAAAAATCCGATTGAGATTTGAATATGTTAAAAAAGTTTCTGTCCCCCGGCACAATGATTCCTGTAACGCGTGCGCAATGAGTATCGATAACTATATCGATAATATGTCCAAGACTTCTGCCGTCATAAATATTTACCACTTCTTTTGAACGAAGTTCACAAAACGATACTTCCAATTTATCACTCGCTAATGTAAGAGTTATTAAAATATATGATAAATTCCGTTATAAAAGTACATACACTTGCAAAAAACGACAGAAATGCTCTTTAAAATCTTTATTAATATTATATGCAATACCACTCCAAGGCTCTCTTTTAAAGGCAATGGAAAAAAGTTTTTAAAAACTGACAAAATATGATATACTAAACAAGTGAAATTTTTTGTAAATTACTTTATTATAATTTGAAAGGAAACAAAATGATAATACAGGTGAAGAACTATAAGAAAACAATATCTGAAATAACATGTTACTATAATAATCTTATAAATGAAGTGAAAGAAAACAAAAATATTGGAATAGTTAACGAATGGATTGTGGACAACTACCCCACCATTGTTGAAAAAAGGAACGAATTAAACGATTTTTTAGCCAGTAAACTCAATCAAGAAAACTTAGAAGAAAACGGCGAACGACTTCATAAAATGCTTCATTATATCTACACTCAAAATGATTATAAAATTGATTATCAGAATTTTTTTAGTAGCCTTTCAAAGTATCAAAGCAAGTTTACAATGCATTTAAGTTATATTGATATTGCATTAATAAAACCTATTTCTAACATAATTATTCTTCAAGAAATCCGTGAACTTTGCAAAAGAGAAGAATATTTAGCCAAAGAACAAAATAGTGCAAAAGACTTGTTAGCAAAAATCTTAAAAGACGGATTAGCAGATGCTAACCTTTTAAAATATGTAAAAAGTGGAAAACAATTAGTTGAACGGCCTGCTTTTATTCAACAATTTTTGCTAACGCTTAATAAATACGGCACAGAAGCCGAAAATGTGGTAAAACAATTAACTGAACTTATAAGCGAACATAAAGTAAACTTAAAGCAGTTAATCAGTCAAGTTCAACAAATAAATATAGATGCTCATTTAAAAGTTGTCGGACTGTTTAAAATAATCAAATTTATATCTTCCATTGAAGAAGAAACAATAATAACCGAACTAAGTATAACAGAAAAGGTGCTTAATAAAGACCGTGCATTTGCTATGCAAAATGTTCAAAGCAAACGGGAATATCGCTGGAAACTTCTTGAAAAGTGTAAAAAAGAAAAAATAGACGAACTAGATTTAGCAAATAAATTAATAGAGCACCATAAAGAAACAGGCGAGCATATTGGATTTTTGTTATTTAAGCCTAAAAAATATAATGTTCGAGCTGTGGTTTATATAACATCTATTATTATACTAACGCTAGCATTAAGTGTGCTACTTGCACTAAAACTGTCAAGCGTGTTCATTCTTTCATTTGTATTTGCATTAATACCTGTAAGCCAAGTGATTATTCAAATAATTAACAGAATTTTAACAAAAAGAATTGGACCTACATCACTATTTAAACTTGACTACACTCATGGCATTCCTAAAAGTGACAGCACAATGGTAGTTATTCCAACAATAGCGAAAGACAGAAAAAAAATTGACGCAATGTATGAGCAATTGGAGAAATATTACTTAGCCAATCAAATGGATAACCTTTATTTTTCTTTACTTTTAGACGGTTCAGAAAGTAAAACTGAATTTACCGATTTTGACGAAGATGTTAAAACTTACACCAAACAAAAATGTGATGAGTTAAATAAAAAATATGGCAATCAAATTTTTTACTTTGCGTATAAAGCACGCCTGTTTAATCCGGGCGAAGGCACTTATCTAGGCTGGGAAAGAAAACGAGGATCGCTAATTTTATTTAACAAACTTCTTTTAAAAACTTTGAGTGATGAAGATATAGAAAAATATTTTCACGCTGAAACCATATCAAAATTAAAAGCAAATGTTAAATATGTTATAACACTAGACTCCGACACTGAACTTATTGTAAATAGCGCAGCAAACTTAATTGCAACAATGGCGCATCCGATGAATAAGCCGGTTGTTAATCCAAAATTAAATAAGGTTGTTAGAGGATACGGTATACTTCAACCTAAAGTTAATATTGATGTGGAATCATCGAACCGTTCCACTTATGTTAAACTATATGGGGGGCTTGGCGGCTACGACACCTATAATTCTAAAGTTTCTAACCTTTATCAAGATGTCTTTAATGAAGGCAGTTTTATGGGTAAAGGCATTTACGATTTAGAAGTTTTTGAAAACTTGCTGGATAATCGTTTTCCTGAAAATCAAATATTAAGCCACGATCTCCTTGAAAGCAATTATTTAAGAAGTGGTTTTGTGAACGATATAGAATTTATCGATGATTTCCCGTCTAAATTTCTAAACGATATGTCCCGCCATCACAGGTGGATGCGTGGCGACACTCAAATTTTACCATGGCTTAAACGCAAAGTTAAAAATGCTAAAGGCGAAAGCATTGATAACCCTATTTCTCCTATTGGCAAGTGGAAAATATTTGATAATTTACGGCGTGGATTTTTAGAGTTTTCTTTGCTTGGAATTCTACTCATTAGTTTATTTAGCGTTAATAGTGAAAACTTATGGTGGTTGCTATTTATTGTGGGAGTGATTGTGCTACCAGTACTGTTTTATATAGTTGATAAACTAAGAGCATCTTTTAATCTTGCTTCATTTACTAAAATAAAACCATATAAGAAATTTTTACTGGGCATGAAAGCAGTGATTGTCCGTACTTTTATTTCTTTTATTATTCTTCCATATAAAGCACATTTATATTTAGAAGCATTTTTTAAATCAATGTATAGAATGCTAATTAGTAAAAAACGCATGCTTAATTGGCTAACCGCGGAAGAAGCGGATAGAACGCTAAAAAACAACATAGCATCATATATTAAAAACTTTAAGCCAAACTATATTTTCTCAATTTTAATGATTGCTATAACTGTGGTGTTTTTCCCTAATAATATTATTCCTGCTTTAATTTGTGGCGTGCTATTTTGCATTGCGCCATTTGTGTTATATAAAGTTAGCATGGATTCTCCAAAATTCACTAGCGACCTAAACGAAAAAGAAAAACAAGATCTTAAAGAACTTGGACTTAAAACATGGAAATTTTTTGAAGAAAACCTAACTGAAAAAAATAAGTTTTTAATTCCCGACAACTATCAATTAAACAGAGAATATAAAGCTGACTTAAAAACTTCCGCCACCGACATTGCTTTTTCATTGATTTCTATTATATCTGCTTATGAACTTGGATATATTGAAAAGAAAAAGTGTATTAATATGCTTACTAAGGTTATAAACAGCATATCTAAACTGGAAAAATGGAACGGTCATTTATATAACTGGTATAGCTTAGAAAGTTTTCAACCAATGTTCCCGTATTTTGTTTCCAGTGTGGATAGCGGAAACATGGTTGCATGCTTGTTAGTTGTGAAAGAATTTTTAAAAAGTTTAGGCGACACTTCCCTTGAACCTGCTTTAACAATCCTTATTGATGAAGCAGATTTTAAAAGATTAATAACAGAAGAAAATGTGTTTAGTATTGGCTATAACACTGTTGAGGGCGAATTATCTGTTTATAACTACAATCAATTTGCAAGTGAAAGCAGGTTGCTTAGTTTTGTTGCAATCGCAAAAGGCGATGTGGATAGCAAACACTGGTTTTGTTTGGATAAAACACTAACCAAATATAAAAACAAAAAGGGATTATCTAGTTGGGGCGGTTCATTATTTGAATACTATATGCCTACAATTTTTATGAGAACTTATCCAACCACACTATTAGAAGAAAGTTATGACTTTGCATATTTCTGCCACAAAGAATATATTGAAGAGCGGTATCCGACTCTTCCTTGGGGTATCTCGGAATGTGCGTATGACGAACTGGATAACGGCGTTAATTACAGATATAAAACTTTCTCCATTCCATATTTAAGATTACAAGAAGAAATTAAACCTAGAATTGTTATATCACCTTATTCATCACTGCTTGTGTTACCACAAAAGCCAAAAAGCGTTTATAACAACTTAAAAAAGTTTAAAGATTTAGATATGCAAGGCAAATATGGTTTATATGAATCATACGACACCACCACAAAAAATCCCGTTAAAGCATTTTTTTCTCACCACCAAGGTATGATTTTAGCAAGTATTGCAAACTATCTTCAAAATGGCGCTATTCAAAATTATTTTCATAATGATATGAGAGTTAAAGCTTTCGAAATGCTAACAAAAGAAAAATTGCAAATAAAACCATTTATCGATTTAAAGATTCAAAAATATAAGAAAATAAACTATCAAAAAGAAACTATTGAAAATAATATTAGAAGTTATATGCATGTTTCTGCCCTTCCTGAAATGTCTGTTCTTTCTAACTCGCAATACACTGTGCTTATGAACGATCGCGGGAATGGTTTTAGCAGATACAATAATATTCAATTAAATAGATATAGGAAAGTAACAGAACAGGACTATGGCTCTTTCTTATTTATTAAAGACACTCAAACTAACAAATATTGGTCAAACACTTATTCTCCAACAAATTTAACTCCTGACAAATATGAAGTGGTGTTTGCAAGTGACAAAATTAAATATGTGCTCACTAAAAACAATGTTATAACAACCACAGAAATTATTGTAACAGAAAGTAACATGGCAGAAATAAGAAAAATCACTCTTAAAAACCTAACTAATCATGATAAAGAACTTGAACTTACTTCTTATTTGGAGCCAATCATAACAGAAAATCAAAATGATGTTGCACACCGCACTTTTAACAGTTTATTTATTACCACAGAATTTGATCAAAACACAGGTAGCCTAATTGCTAAAAAGAAGTTAAGGTGCAGCTCTAAAAACTATTACATGCTACATAGATTGTTTTCAAATTCATTTAATGCAAGTGAAAACAAATATGAAACAAGTAGAAGCTATTTCCTTGGTGTAAACCAACTTCTTAGTAAGCCGAAAGCTATCAATCAAGAACTATCTAACACAGTTGGAACGCCTATTGATCCGATACTCTCACTTAGAAATGGAGTTGTTATTCCAAAACACGAGAGTATCACATTATATATGCTTAATTGCTTTGGAACATCAAAAGAACAAGTTATAGATATTGCTAACACCTACAATTCTAAAAGCAAAGTTGAAAAGGCAATTGAAGTTAGTTCAGTTGCAAACATTGTAAACACCAAGCAGTTAAATATAACAGGCGAAGATATGCAACTATATAATATTATGCTAAATTATTTATATCAGACAAGCAGAATTAGTATAACTGGCGAGCGTAAAGTGTTGTTATCGAAAAATGCACTGGAAAAAGAAACTCTTTGGAAATATAACATTTCTGGCGACTTACCAATAATAGCAGTAACAATCAATGATGCCAGTCGAATAACACTAATTAAAGAAATACTTAAAGCGTATGAATTTTTAAAATCAAAGGGTATTTATATTGACATTGTTATTATAAATAACGAAAACGAAGAATATAGAGCATATATTAAAAAAGAAATTGAATTAGAACTTTATAGAATACGAACAACAAGCGAATTTTTAAATAGTCCGGGAAGCGTTTATCATCTTAATGGTGAAACTTTAAGCGAAAACGAAAAAATACTATTTAAAAGTGTTTCTAGATTAAAGTTTAACACAAACAAAAATATGTCTTTAAGACAATGTTTGAACGATTTGCAAAAAGAAAATTCTGCAAGTAACTATAAAGAACCAAACTATCAAAAACCACTTAAAATTGAAAACAATGAAAATAATTTAAAATATTTCAATAGTTTCGGTGGATTTGACGGAAAGAATTATCGTAACACCAACATTAACACTCCAACTCCATGGACAAATGTTATTGCAACTCCTTCGTTTGGTACGCTTGTAACTAATAATGGTGGTGGATTCACTTATGCTTTTAACAGTCAGCAATTCAAATTAACTACTTGGACAAATGATATAAGCGCCCTTGATCAATCGGAAGGTATTAAGATAAACGAAGAAAAATTCCTGCCTAGCGTTACCACTCATGGTTTTGGCTTTACAGAATTTGAAACAAAATCAAAAGACTATTTCCAAAAACTAACAGAATTTGTAACGCTTGATGACCAATTAAAACTTTATCTTTTCTCAATTAAAAACATATCTAATCTCCCTAAAAACATAAAATTAACTTACTGGATTAATCCAGTACTAGGAAGTAATGAAGAAACAACCAGCAGATACATTTTGTGTGATAGTAAGATTGAAGATAATTATTTGCAACTAAGAAATGTAAATAACAAATACTATGCCGATGTTTTAGTATATATTAGCAGTGGTGACAAACTAACTCACATTAGTGAAAATAAAATCCTAACGAAATCTATTGATATATCCTTTTCGCTTAATGCAGGCGAGGAAAAAGAATGCGTATTTATGCTGGGTGCGGAAAAAGATGAAAATAAAATACTCTCAAATATTAGTAAATATGGAAGCGTGGCAGTTGCAAAGAAAGAACTGGAACGGGTGAAAGAACATTGGGACAAAACTTTGGGCAAGATTCAAATAAACACGCCTGATGAAAGTTTAAACCTTGTTCTTAATGGTTGGTATTTATATCAAACACTATCTTCTAGAATTTTAGCAAAAGCAGGATATTATCAAGTGGGCGGTGCTTTTGGTTATAGGGATCAATTACAAGATAGTTTAAACTTGGCAAGCATTTACCCTGAAATCACTAAACAACAAATACTTAAAAATGCAAGCCATCAATTTCAAGAAGGCGATGTTCTGCATTGGTGGTTGGAACACAGTCAATTTGGACTTAGAAGTAGATATAAAGACGATGCTTTGTGGCTAATATACGCAACTTATGAATATGTGCAAAAAACACAAGATTATTCAATTTTGAAAATTATTGTTCCCTTTATAAACGGCGACCAATTAAAAAATTATGAGCATGAAAAAGGCATAAACTATTATGTTAGCATGCAAACGGCAAAACTTTATGAACATTTAAAGCTTGCAGTGGATAACACATTAAACGATTTAGGTGCTCATGGCCTTCCTAAAATGGGTGGTGGTGATTGGAATGACGGCATGAATCATGTGGGAATTTGCGGACAGGGAGAAAGCGTTTGGTTAGGTTTCTTCTTCTATGATATTTTAAGTAAGTTTATTGAAATAACTAAAATTTATGACACAAATGCAGACACCGAAATTTATAAAAAAGCTTGCATTGACCTTAAAGAAAACTTAAATGTTCATGGCTGGGATGAAGAGTATTATTTGCGCGCATATTTTGATAATGGCGAAAAGTTGGGTTCTGTTAAAAGTGACGAATGTAAGATTGACTTATTATCTCAAAGCTTTGCAGTGCTAACAGGTGTTGCAAATGATGAGAAAGCAAAGCAGTGTTTGCTTTTGGCGGAACAAAAATTAGTTGATAATGAAAATAAGATTGTTAAATTATTAACGCCTGCTTTTAAAAATTCCATAAATTATCCCGGATATATTATGGATTATCCGGAAGGAATAAGAGAGAATGGCGGACAATACACTCACTCAGTTGCATGGTATGTCATGGCACTTATTAAAGCAGGCAAACTTGACAAAGCATATGAAATTTATCAAATGGTAAACCCTATAAATAGAACACTTGATAAAACAAGTGTGGAAACATATCAAGTTGAACCATATGTTATGGCTGCCGATATTTATAGCAATCCAGATAATATTGCACGAGGTGGTTGGACTTGGTACACAGGTAGTGCAGGCTGGTTTTATCGAGTGGGAATTGAAGAATTGCTCGGCATTAAGAAAAGAGGGAATATTCTTGAAATATCACCAAGTGTTAGAAAATGGGATAGTTTCGTAGTGATTTATAATCATTTATCCACTCGTTATAATATTAAGATTGTGTTTAATAAAGTTGGCGACAATACTATAATTGTAAACAACAAAAAGGTAAACGAAATAAGATTAATAGACGACAGCAAAGAAAAAGATGTTATTGTAAACATAGGAGTGTAAAAATTATGATTTCTTTTGATTATTTAACACACACCAGAGGTTTTTTAACCTGCGAAAAGGTGGCACAGTATTATAAAAAAACCGATAGCTTTTTAGCGAAATTAGAAAGCGGTAAAGAAGATATGACAGACTGGTATGATATTTCTAAAACGATTTCTAAAAATGAAGTTAAAGACATTATAACGCTGGCAAATGAAATTAAGAAAAATGCAGATGTTTTAGTGGTTGTTGGAATTGGAGGTTCTTATGCAGGAAGCAACGCGATTATTGAAGCGCTATCCCCATATTTCAACACCAACAAAACAAAAGTGATTTTTGCCGGCACAGATTTGTCTAGTGAATATTTAATACAACTTGCGTCTTACTTAAAAGATAAAGACTTTTATATTAATGTTATATCAAAATCCGGAAACACTCTTGAAGTTAAACTTGCTTTTGACTTTTTATATAATATAACCAAAGAAAAATATAAAAGTGATTATAAAAAGCGTATTATTATAACCACTGATAAAGATAAGGGAAACTTACGACAACTAGCAAATAAAGAAAACTTTACTAGCTTTATTATACCCGACAAGATAGGCGGCAGATTTTCCGCCTTAACACCTGCCGGATTGTTCCCGGTTGCGGTTAGTGGAATTGATATTGAAAGGTTGTTAGAGGGAGCAGGATTTGCTAAAAAATATGTTCCTCAAGCAGTTGATTATGCAATTACAAGGCATATATTGCTAACAAAAAACCGTGTTGTTGAAGGCTTAACTTTTTATGAAAAAAAATTAAACGGATTTGCTCTTTGGACACAACAGTTGCTTGGAGAATCACTTGGCAAAAACCAAAGTGGAGTGTTGCCGATTATAAATCGAAACACAACCAACTTGCATTCCATTGGACAATTTATTCAAGACGGCAGTAAAATACTATTTGAAACAGTTATAAAAGTAAATAGTGGGCAAGACTTAATTATTAATAACACAAGTTTAAATAACATTAATAACATTGCTATATCTGCTGTGGCAACCGCTCATGCAAACGGAAATGTACCTTCGCTTATAATATCACTAGACAAACTCAATGAAGAAAATTTAGGGGAATTGATTTATTTCTATTTCATTGCCACTTCTATTTGCGGATATCTTCAAAGTGTTAATCCTTTCGACCAACCGGGTGTGGAAGAATATAAACGATTAATCAAAGAAAAGATGAACGAAAGTAATTAATTGTATTCAACTAGAAAAATCACTATTCCTTATTTAATTTTAGATTAATTAATTTAATATAGAAATCTACGAACAATTAAGTTTCAAATGTTTAATTGTTGTGGCATTATAATGCATACCACCAAAAAATCTCTATCTAAAATAAATATATTTATTAAGTTATTAAAAAATAAAACTGTTTGAATTTATGAAAAACAACTAAGAACAATAAAAACAAAACTAAAAGGCGGACAAACGAAACTCACTTTTTAGAAATAAACAACCAGTTATAGAGTTTATTCTAACTGACATAATAACCAAAGACTTATGCATATTGAAACCTTTATGGTTGTGGTACGAAGCTTAAAAACATTATACTCACTTGAATATTTTTTGGGCTTTCCACTACTCGTGGACAATATAAAAATAAAAAAACACCGTTAAAAAGGTGTTTTTTTTAATAATCCAAGATAAAATAAAATATGAATTATTCGTTCCTTACAAATTTTATTAAATTTATATAAAATAATTCAACAGGCTATGCAAATTCACCAAAGTTATTAATTTATTTTAGCATTGTTTTTAGTTTAACAAGCGCTTTTGCGCGGTGAGAAATTTTGTTTTTCTCTTCTTCACTTATTTCTGCAAAAGTTTTACTCGCTTCATACGAATAAAATATACTATCGTAACCAAATCCGTTTGTTCCTTTTCTTTCTGTTAATATTTTGCCTTCTGCTTTACCTTCGCAGATTATCCATTTCTCATTTTTATCAATTAGTGCCATAACGCATGTGAAATTCGCGCTTCTATCACTAAAATCTTCAAGGTCTTTTAGCACTTTTGCTATGTTTCTATCATTGTCGCCATACACACCTGCGTAGCGAGCGCTGAAAACACCGGGAGCACCGTTTAAAGCATTCACGCATAGTCCGGTATCATCGGCAAGCACAGGCAGATTCAGACTTTTTGAAAGAGCGTAGACCCTGACTGCACTTGCTTTAATTTTCGCGTTCTCTTCAAGCGTCATCCCATTTTCTTCAATGTCATCTTTAAAGCCTATTTCACTTAAAGACAGTAGTTCATAGTCGCTTAATATTTTTTTAACTTCTGCAATTTTACTTTTATTATTTGATGCAAATATAATGCGTTTTTGGTTCATTCTTTATCCTTGTTTTTCGATTGTCTTAAAATTTTTTTATGTTTTTAATTAAATTTCTATATCACCGAGTTTAGATGCTAGTAAAAAACTCTAAATTGCTCGCAGAAAAATTTATTGTTAACTTACTTTAAACATATGGATTATGCTAATCTTTTCTTTAATCATCATACTTTCCACTTTTTATTACCTCGGGTCTAATTGTTGGAAAACCAACTGTCCTCCCGTGCAATAAAAAGTTGCCTCTGCGGTGTAGGTTGAGCCTGTTGGTCTAATGATAAAAGAATCATCCGCATAAAGTTCTAGTTCCCTTATGCTACCACTAACAGTCCCCACCAATTTGAAACGAATAATATCTGTAAGTTCCGCCATTATGCCAATACTTGTTTTGCCATTGACATTATTTATTCGGTGCTCCAAATCGCCAGTTTGCGCCACTCTCCAAAACTTAACATTTGCTTGTCCGCCAGCCATACTAATCATGCTTTTATTAACATTGTTTTCAAAAATAACATTTCCGCTGTTTGTGGAGATACTCGTATGATAATTAATATCATACGGACTCAAACTTATAACATTAATGTTTCCAGAGTAAGTGGCAAATTGCCCTGTTTTATAAAACTCTTCAACATTAATATTGCCACTATTTGTTATAACAAAGATATTATCGGCAGCATTTTTAACGGTCACATTTCCACTAGTTGTTCGGATAATACAGTCCCTGGAATTTAAATCTTTAATATTCACACTTCCACTGGTTGTGGTCATACTACTTCTTCCTGTTACATTGCTTATTTGAATATTGCACGCATCTGACACAATGGTAAAATCTTTCTCGCCACTAATAACAGCAAGCACCACAAAACTTCCGCTTGAACACACCACTTCAAAGCCATTTATTGATGCATCAATTTGCTTAGCAGAAAAAAATATTTTGCTACCCCTTATAAACAAACTAGCGTTTAAATTGTTAAAAGTAAATTTGGAATCAAGCGCGGATATATAACTTTTGCTTTGAATGGTTAAATCGTCCAGTGCTGAAAAATCGATATCTCCGCTGGTAGTTATAATATTTAACGATTGCATTGTTAACTGTCTTGTTTCGTGTGTAACGCTAAAATCTCCGCTTTTTGATACTCCATTCAAATGATTAATTTGCACATTGCTTATTGTTGTTTTTGCAGAGTCTGTGGACACAGAAATATTATAACTATAAGCGCTAGATACTTTAATTAAAATTTTGCAGTTTATCGATGTGACTAATCCAAGCGGTTCTAACACCGTTATATTTAGTGAGTTTCCGTTTATAGTTCGCATAACTTTAACATTTTCAGCATCAGAAACGCCTAAGTGAAAGCCGGTATAACTATAACTCATTACCCCTGCGACTTCATCACTGCCCATAATTTCAATACCATATTTAGTTGTGGAAATATTTATATTATAAGAGGAAAAAGGAACAGGTGAACTTATCACCACTTCACTACTGTTATAATTTTTTGCAATAAATCTATAACCAAAATAACTGACCGACGGAAAAATAAGACTTACCACTGCTAAAACAATAAAAATGCACGCTAAAATGCCTAGCGTTATTCCTAAAATTTTTAAAATTTTAAATATTGTTTCTTTCATAAATACATATATAGTATATTAAACTTTGCAATTTTGCCCAACTAATTTTGCTTAATTTAATTATATTCGTTTACCGCTTTATATTCAACATCAACAAGCACTAACCCTTGGGGACTTATTGTTTTAAAGGCGGTTTGTCTGTTTTTTGCATCGATAATCCTTTTTATTTCACTTGGTGGTATTTTTCCATATCCAACTTCAAACAGCGTCCCTAACATAATGCGAATCATATTATATAAAAAACCGTTTCCTTTCACTCTAAAAGTATATATACCTAAGCGATTAGAAAAAAATTCCGCACTATATATTTCTCGCTCTTTTTCTATTGCACTTCCACCGACAGCACAAAAACTTGTGAAATCATGCCTGCCTAAAAAAAACTTTGCACCTTCGTTCATTTTTTCAATATCAAATGGTATTTTGCAATAAAGAGCAAATTCGTCCAAATATGGAATATTGCACTCGTTGTGATAAAAATGATATTCATAAGTTTTGCTTATGCAATCAAACCTTGCGTGAAAATCATCGTTAACTCGTGATATATTTATAGCGCGAATATCACCTGGTAAAATTGCATTTAGCCTTTTTGCTAAATTGATAATGCTCTTATCTAAATCAAAATGCGCCACCTGTTTGATTGCAGACACACCTGCGTCTGTTCTTCCGCTTGCAAATATTTTAATTTCTTCACCCGTTATTTTTTTTAGTGCTTGTTCTATTTCGACTTGAACGGAAGGTGCATTTTTTTGCAACTGATAACCATGATAGTTTTTACCTAAATAGCTAAATATAATTTTGTATCTCATACATTATCCTTAATATAAATTTGAAACACTTTTAAAAAAAATGTTAATATTACTAACTAATTTTATAAAAATTAGTTGCTATCGTTTATTTGGTAAACTTTCTAATTAAACACTAAAAGAAAGAAGATTATCATTATCCTTGCATTTGGGTTGACAATTCGCGCCAATATATATTAATATTATAAATGCTTAAAGATAAAAATAAAAGTAAAATAATATGATTAAAAGGAAAAAACATTGGAAAAAATTACAATCGATGGAAACACTGGGGCGGCAACAATAGCCTACGCAATGAGTGAAATTGCAACTATTTATCCTATAACTCCTTCAAGCACAATGGCTGAACTTTGTGATGCTTGGGCAAGTGAAGGAAGAAAAAATATTTTTGGTAGAAAATTAAAAGTTGTGGAATTACAGTCGGAAGGCGGAGCAAGCGGCACCCTTCACGGAAGCCTTGTTGGAGGTGCTTTAACCACCACATTCACGGCAAGCCAAGGCCTACTGCTTATGATACCAAACATGTATAAAATAGCAGGGGAATTATTACCGGCGGTATTTCATGTAAGCGCGAGATCCCTGGCATCTAACTCTCTCAGCATTTTTGGAGACCATCAGGATGTCATGTCAACCAGACAAACAGGATTCACTTTGTTAGCATCAAGCAGCGTTCAACAGGCAATGGATTTAGGGGCAGTGGCACATTTAAGTGCAATAAAGTCAAGGCTTCCTGTTCTTCACTTCTTTGACGGCTTCAGGACATCCCATGAAGTACAAAAGATAGAAATGCTGGAATACGATGAATTAGAAAAGCTTGTAGATTTTGAAGCATTGAAAGCGTTCAGAAACAACGCTCTCAGCCCAAACCATCCTGTACTGCGGGGAACAACACAAAATCCTGACGTGTTCTTCCAATTGAGAGAAGCTGTAAATAAATTCCATGATGCAGTTCCGGAAGTTGTACAGTCCTACATGGATGAAATCAACAAGCTTACGGGCAGGAACTACAGACTGTTTAACTATTATGGAGCTGAAGATGCTGAAAACATAATTATAGCAATGGGTTCCGGCTGTGAAACAATAAGCGAGGTAGTTGATTACCTGAACAGCAGAGGCGAAAAGGCAGGGCTTCTGGAAGTTCATCTTTACAGGCCTTTTGCGGCTGATTTTATGTTAAATGAAATTCCGAAAACAGTTAAAAAAATTGCCGTACTTGACAGAACAAAAGAACCCGGCGCAAATGGAGAACCGCTTTATCTGGATGTTAAAAACGCATTCTATAATGTTGAAAATGCCCCGTTGATTGTAGGCGGAAGATATGGATTAGGTTCTAAGGACTTCAAGCCTGATGATGCGTTATCAGTATT
>ENA-UOOK01001157-UOOK01001157.1-fermentation-metagenome-genome-assembly--contig:-NODE-1157-length-35128-cov-7.666553_pt1 | contig 35128 bp, 37 predicted proteins | sample MGYA00245777_ERZ724023 | MGnify/ENA primary metagenome ERZ724023 (study PRJEB28704, sample SAMN03018312) | fermentation metagenome | biome: anthropogenic terrestrial biome; feature: soil; material...
TTGCGGGTGACCGCATGGGAGAGTAGGTCGCTGCCGGAATCTTTTTCAAAACCCCCCAAGGCTTTTTGCCCTGGGGGGTTTTTATATGCGTACGACGAGAGAACCCAAGCGAAATACCCAAAAGGTAGAACGGCAAAATCCAAAGTGTTGCCGGCTTTTACCAATCGAAATTCAAGTTCCTTTATCTTCAACGATGACCTTATCAATTAGTAATGTTGTCGTGCAGTGGCATGGTTGACCCTGGTGAGGAAGTTAGTGTTTTTTCATCTTCCGTTTGGGTTACACTAATCATAGCAGCGCTTTCTTAGTGTGATCTTTCAGCTTGCATTTTTTTAACAGGCTTTCATTGCTAAGCAAACTGGCGCTAACCTCTTGAGCCTCTAATAATATTTCGAAATCAGCTTACATTGTATTGACTGTGTAAGCGTAATATATTACAATATAAGAGAGAAAGGAGTTGGTAAGAATGGCAACGACAAGCGTAACGATTCGGATGGAGGAAGGGCTTAAAAGGCAGGTTGAAATGCTTTTTGATGATATGGGTTTAAATATGACAACTGCAATTACTATTTTTGCTAAAGCAGTTGTCAAACAGGGTAAAATACCATTTGAAATTACAGCTGATCCATTTTGGAACGAAGCAAATCAGGTTCGCCTGATCAAGTCTATTGCACAGCTTGAAGCCGGAAAGGGAACTGCCCACGAGCTTTTAGAGGTGGATGAATGATTAAGCTCTGGACAGATGAAGCATGGGAAGATTACCTTTATTGGCAAGCTCAGGACAAAAAAACTTTAAAGCGGGTAAATCTGCTAATACAGGATATTGACCGTAACGGGCATGACGGCATTGGAAAGCCGGAACAGTTAGGCGGGAATCTTGCCGGATATTGGAGCCGCAGAATTGACATAGCAAACAGACTTGTCTACCGTATTATGGACGGTAAGATAGAAATAGTGCAATGCCGCACTCATTATGGTGATAAGTAAAAGCGGAGCGAGAGAAGCGGGCTAGCATCAGCGGTAGGGGTAAAGCCAATCTCATTATGTCCAGCGCCCAAAGAAAAGTCGAGCCCCAAGTCTTTATTTTTTTGGTACATGACCTCAACAACGAGGATATCGAAAAGGATTTGCGGTATAGGACGGTCGATCTTTTTTAAATAAGATTCAAGTTCGGAAATAATAGAGGTGGGTCCCTTTACTGCTAAGGCGTTACTTTCTTTGAGCACGACTTGTTCTATCTTTTTGAGACTAGGTGGTAATAAGTTAGCAGCATCATCAGCTTTAATATGGTGTAAGAATAAAACCTGCTGCATGGAGTCATCCGAAGGAAGATCTATAGCTTGCAAATATTCTTCTAGCTTAGCTAGCAGTTCTGGAGGCCCTGTGGCTATAAGAATATTATTATCTTTAATTGTTTTAATATTTTGCATTTGGAGATAAGGTGGCAAGAGACTCAATGCTTCATCAACTTTGATATGCATTAATTGGGAGTCTTGGGTACTGACCAAATCAATGGAATCCAGCCTACCTCCGCTAGCGTCTCCTACAAAATAAGTATCATCAATTCGCTTCCAAATGAAATTTGTTCCCTTGAGAATTTAATCAAAAGCTGTATCTAAGGATACTTTATCTAGTTGCACACTATTGACAGTTGCCTTGACATTGCTATAGAGGACTAAGTTCACACCAGCTCTTTTGGCCAGTCGGCGAAGTAATAGTGCCAGATCGGTACCTGTGACATCAATTTTAAATAAGTCGTTGCTGTCCATAGTGATTAGATAATTGGGTGTGGTTTGAGGCGGCTTTTTTCGAATAACATAGACCTGGTCTGAGTGATCGAGCAAATAGCCGTTGGTCTCTAGTAATACTCTCAAACCAAGTTCGAAAGGCATTTCAGTGATCTGTCCAGATATTTTCCCTGTAACATCACGTTCATAAACAATGTTTTCTTTGGTTCTCCGTGAGATTTCGCTTATACCATAGGAGGAATGCAGAGCCCAGTAACTACTAATTACCAGTATGATGATTTAGGAAGAATGATTTGCCAAACAGATCCGAAGGGCAGAAAAACGATTTATGCCTATGATGCTTATAATCGAATAACTAAGCTTGAACACCAAAATGATGAGGGAATTACAGTAGGAGCTATACAACAAAATAGCTACGACGACATCAGCAATAAAGTCCAGACTACAATTTATGAGGTTGTTGATGGGGAGGTACCAAGAGATCAATACCTATTCGAATATGATGGTGGGGGTAATTTAATCAAAGAAAGTAGACTTTGGGAAGGCAGTCTAGTGCCATTGACGACCACTGAAACTGATAGTCGTGGTTTGCCAATAGAGACTAGGGTTTATTATGGCAGTGGAGCTGAGGATTATCGCAGAACATCATTTGCCTATGATTCAATGGGCCGCTTAATTCAAACTTGGATTAACGATGATCCTACCTTTACAAGCATCACTTATAACGATGCAGAACGCAGTAAGATCGTAACAGACGAAAATGGTAATCAAATGAAATATTATTATGATCCTTATGGGCAGTTATTAGAAACAGGTGAATTAAAAGGAAACGATGTTGTTAGCTTGGTTAGTTATAAATATGATTTAGCAGGAAATAAAATTGAGGAAAGCTTTTATAATGATGGAGATACCGAGCAGCGACTTCGTTGTAGTTACGGTTTGGGGAATAAGCTAATAGCTGAAGAATATCTTGATGATGAGGATTTAGAGGCTAAAACTTATGAATACGATAACCGTGGGAATCTGATAAAAGTAACTGGTAATAAGGGGCTTGAGATTAACTATATATACGATGAACTTGATCGAATGACCAAACAAGAGTTGTCAGATAGGACTATGATCAATAACCTGGAAGAGGTAGAATTTATGCCTTCCGGTAACTATTCAGAAAGCGTAAGCCAAAGCTATTCTTATGACGAACTTGATCAGTTAATTAGAAAAGCTCAAGTTTTCAATGGTAAAGAATTAGCTCTAAGCTATGCTTATGATTACAAAGCTCGCTTAACATCCCTTACTTATCCCGGTACTTCGGATGCCACAAAGGTTGATTATAAATATGATGCTTGGGATCGAATTATTAGCATTTCAGGGTATGTTGAAGGGCAAAATGTTGATGGTTCGCAGGAGATAATGCCAGGGATTGAATATGATCGAGCCGGATTTATGCAAAGCATTCGTTATGCAAATGGAGTTAAAACAAATTATATCCCGGATAGTCGAGGGAGACTCCAATCAATAGCGGTGAATGAGCATCCTTCACTAGATTTGTGTTATACTTATGATGGCAATAACAATATTATCATGATGAATAACATTCAGTATCAATATGATAGTTTCAATCGCTTGGTGGAGGTTATACAAGGGACTGACATTACAAACTTTTCTTATGATCGCCAACCGGTGGTAATAGCGGAGGTGTTCACCTGTTCCCATCTCGAACACAGTAGTTAAGCCCTCCAGCGCCGATGGTACTTTGCGGGTGACCGCATGGGAGAGTAGGTCGCTGCCGGAATCTTTTTCAAAACCCCCCAAGGCTTTTTGCCCTGGGGGGTTTTCCTTTATCCTTTCTTCGATAGCTGAGGGTAATTTTGGCCTTTGTGGAATTGAATAATTGACAGAGACCTATTACGAAGGGGGAAGGGAAATGCCTATTACCAAATGCTATTCTTGCGATGAGAAATCAAGCAAAAATGTTTAAGCTGTTTTATGCAAAAGTGCTCATTGTTTCAAACATCAGTAGAAAAGCGTGAGCTAAGATGCCCCCGGAGCTGGAGCAGGGGTTTTAGGAATTAGGCTGTTCGCCTATTTAGGCTTTGCGCAAGCGGGGTTTAGATCTCGTGAGATAGTTTGGTTTATCTCTAGTGGCATAGTTGGATCGAATACAGAAGTTAAGTTCTCCAGCGCTGATGGTACTTTGCGGGTGGCCGCATGGGAAGTAGGTCGCTGCTGGAACCTTTTTCAAAACCTCAAGGCTTTTGTCTTGGGGTTTTGAAATGGTACTTCACGCATGGTAATTAGCCAGGTGATGAAAGTCCACTATGGGTTTGTTGTTACTGACCATTAGTTAGGTTTGTTGAAGTATGCTTATTGTCCAGGGCCCTATCAGCAAATAGCATAGCAGTAACAAACAGTTTCTAAATACATAGATAGAAATTTTGCATAGGGACAAGTTTAAAATGAATATAGTACATTGATTAGCGATACAGAAAGAGAAGTCTAATTGTTTGTTTCAACAAGGTACACTGATAGTAGTTTAAATGGAAAAACTCGCCTCTATTTTCCAACTTGTTAGACTCACCCACATACCTTTCGAATCCAAATGAAAGGTTTAGCCCTCATGATTTTTTAGATTGGGGTCTTGTGAGATGAATAATAGAGAATTCTTTAACTCTATGGCAGAGAAGTGGGATAGCACTGTCAGCCATAACGAAGAAAAAATCAAGGCTATTTTTGAGATGGTTCAAATTAAAGAGGATAGCAAAGTCTTAGACGTTGGCACGGGTACAGGTATTCTGATACCGCATTTAAACCTTTGTGTTGGTGATTTAGGTAGGATTGTTGCTGTTGATATAGCTGAAAAAATGATAGAAATTGCACAACTGAAGTTCAGATTTAAAAATGTTGATTTTGTAGTTGGAGATGTATTAGAAATGAAACTACCTGAGAATTATTTTAACTATATTATCTGCTATTCCATGTTCCCTCATTTTAAAAATAAACAGATAGCAGTTGCCAAATTAGCTGATTCTCTAATGGAAGGTGGTAAATTTGTCATCTGCCATACGCAATCTAGAGAGGAAATTAATAATTTTCATAGGAAAGTTTCTGAAGCGGTAAAAAATGATAACCTACCCTCAGCTGAAAAAATCGAAGAATATTATCATCATACAGGGATAGAAACCACTTCTGTAGTTGACAACGATAAAATGTTTGTCGTCATTGGCAGGAAATTGATAAGGAATACATCTTATCTTTGCAAATGAAAGAAATGAATATCTCAGACTTAGAGTTGCAGTATCAAATGCAGATGCATACACTTTATTATCAGGAAATAATTGGCGTTCTTCAAAGTTCCGAACCGAAAGTACGGAAATTTTTTTGTTTTATTGAAGGTCAATTTTGGAGGAGATGCTGTAATGAGAATTAGCCAATATCATAAAGAAATATTGCTTATTAATCATAACATACAATGTTTCCAACAGATAATAGCATCAACCACAGATCCAGATCAGAGGATGTTCTATCAAAACCTTCTAGATAGCGAAATAAGGCGGCTTAATTATTGGCAATGGTATTATCAACAAGCAAATAAGGGTTACGGGGATGAAGTTATTCCAAATCAAAGAGAATTTACCCTTGAAGAATTAGCTCAATATGATGGCTCTGGTGGCAGACTTGCCTATGTAGCGGTGAATGGTATTGTCTATGATGTTAGTTTAGAATCTACATGGGGAGGAGGAACCCATTTTAGTTTGTATTCAGGGAAAGATTTAACAGCTCAATTTGACGGTTGTCATAGTGGTAAAGTAGAGATTTTAAGAAATTTACCTATAGTAGGGGTTTTAATAGGGTAGATTGGAGGGCGGAATTTGAAGAGAGTATCGAGCCATTGCCCAGTATTAGATTCAAAAAAAAATACCGCAAGGAAGCTGATCCATTTTGCAATAGAGGAAATAAAGAGCACCCTTGAAAATAAAATGAACTTAATTTGGTTGGAAGCTACTGGTTGTTCAGGGAATATCATTTCTTTACTGAATGCAGAGAATCCAGACGTAATTTTCCTATTACAGGAAATGGTAACGTTAAAATACAATAATAGCCTTATGGCTGCAGAAGGGGAAGTGGCCTTTCAACAATTTATTGATACCCTTGAGACAGAATTTATCCTTGTTGTAGAAGGTGCAGTAGCCACCAAGGATGATGGACTATACAATGTTCTTGCTCGTTATCAAGGGAAACTGATAACGGCTATGGAAGCTGTGAAAATGGCCGGGGAAAAGGCTAAGTATGTACTGGCAGTAGGGACTTGTGCATCTTTTGGAGGGCCATCTGCTGCAAAACCAAATCCTTCCCAAAGTTTAAGCGTGCCCCAGTTTCTGAATAGGAAAGTCATCCGAGTGCCTGGCTGTCCTAGTCATCCAGACTGGGCGATTGGAACTATAGCGAATCTCATCGCTTTTGGAGAGCCAGAATTAGATGCCCAAAATAGACCAATAATATTTTATGGCATTACCATCCATGATCGATGTCCTAGAAGGTCTTATTTTGACAAAGGTATTTTTGCAACAAAGCTAGGAGATCCAGAATGCATGTTTAAGCTGGGGTGTCGGGGGCCAGTCACCAGAACCGACTGTCCCGTGAGACAGTGGAATGGATATGTAAACTGGCCCATTGAAGACAACACTCCTTGCATAGGATGTGCTGGAGAAAGGTTTCCCGATGGCATGGAACCCTTTGTGAGATATTAAAAATATTTTGGAGGAAGACATGGGAAGTAAAATTACAATCAATCCCATTACCCGCATTAGTGGATTTCTAGAAATTCAAGTGGAGATAGAACGAAATAAGATTATCGATGCCAAAAGCAGTGGCATGCTCTTCAGAGGTTTTGAAAAAATGCTAAGAGGCAGACTGCCTTTGGATGCTACCTATTTTACAGAAAGAATCTGTGGCATTTGTTCCACTGCTCACTCCATGGCATCTACTCTAGCATTAGAGGATATATTAGAAATACACCCCAATGAGAATGACAAGATGATCAGAGACTTTATGCATGGATGTGAATTTTTGCAAAATCATTTAAGACACTTTTACCAATATACCCTTCCGGATTTTGTAAGGGGACCTAAGGTTAAACCTCTATATATCGTTACCCATGATGATTATAGGTTGCCTCGAGAATTGAATATGAAGTTGGCCGGGCACTATCTTGAATCCTTCGAGTACAGTAGACTGGCTCATGAAATGCTAGCAGTGCTTGGAGGAAAAGCTCCCCACAACCACGGCATATTTGTGGGAGGTGTAACAGTAAATTTAGATGCGGCAAAATGGATCAAAATCAAATCCATATTAGCCGCTATTGAAGAATTTGTGACGAGTAGAATGATCCCTGATGTTAATCTAATTGCAGAGTATTACCCAGATTATTTTAATAATGGGGTAGGATATAAGAATTTAATGTCCTACGGATTATTTGATAGCTATGGGAAAAAGATTCATTTTATCTAGCACCGCAAGTGGTGATTAATGGTAAGTGGCAAGGATTTAATCCTGAAAAAATAACCGAAAATATCCATCGGGCTTGGTATGAGGCTTGGAAGGAAGAACAAAGACCAACGGAGCCAACAGTAGAAGAGAATGTATATAAGGAGGAAGCCTATAGCTGGGTCAAGGCTCCTAGATATGAAGGATATCCGATGGAGGTTGGCCCACTTGCGCGGATGTGGTTAAGTGGTAATTATAGAAGAGGAATTTCCACTATGGATCGTACCATAGCAAGAGTTTTAGAGGTGAAAAAAATAATCGAAATCATGGAAGGTTTAGTGGAGAGAGTGCAGCTAGAAATCATGCTTCCCTACACGCCACTGCATTATCTACTTTTTAAAGAGGGAATCTCATGTCTTGTGATGACTAGTGGCAATCGAAGCAGTGCTCCAATTGAGTATGAAAATATGCAGGCAATCAAAAATCTAGGAGTGATTGCTGATTATTTTTTAATCCATAATCGAAACATCCATCTTCCGGTGGAAGATTCTGTAGTTAAGGTAGTAAACAATCAGGAAGTTGTTGTTAGAAGGGCTAGGGGATATACACCATTTATCTTGCCCATAAAAGTAAAGTGTGAAGTATTAGCCTTAGGAGCTGAAGAAAAAAGCACCTTTTGCTTTGCTCAAAGGAATCATGCATTTATGAGCCAGTATCTAGGAGACATAAAGAACTATGATACATATATCATTTATGAAAAAGCAATAAAGAACATAATGAATTTGTTGGGGTTTGTGCCTAAAATAATGGTCCATGATCTGCATGCAAGTTATTTATCTACTCAATATGCACAGAGTCAAGTTGGTAGGAAAGTGGCAGTACAACATCATCATGCCCATATGGTCAGTTGCATGGTTGAGCATAATATCTTTAGTCCTGCAATTGGAGTGATTTTTGATGGAACAGGGTTGGGGACAGACGGAAAAATGTGGGGTGGAGAATTTTTTATAGGAACCAGGAAGAACTTTATTCGGGTAGGACACTTCAAGTATGTCACCATCCAAGGAGGGGACAGAGCCATCAGGGAACCGTGGAGAATTGCTGCGAGCTATCTACACTCATTAAATTATGAGTTTGGGGATATTTTCAATGAAATTGATGCAGCAAGTCTTAATACAGTGAAACAGGCTCTAGATAAACACCTAAACTGCTATCAGACATCTAGCGTGGGAAGACTTTTTGATTGTGTGGCAGCTCTGCTGAATATACGCCGGTGTATTACCTATGATGCACAGGCAGCAATTGAACTGGAAAACATTTTAGATCCTGCGGTTGAAGAGGACTATCCTTTTGATATTGAAGAACAAAATGAGATCTATATAATAGATTATCACAAGATGCTCTTTGGTATTTTAAAAGATATAAAAAATGGATTGCCTCTTTTTTGGATTGCAGCTAAATTTCATAATGCAATAGGAAACGTAACAGTAGATTTGGTCTTGAGAATAAGTCAAAGATACGGCATGGGAAAAGTAGTATTAAGCGGAGGAGTTTTTGAAAACAACTATTTGCTTTGCCAGATAATAAAAAGGTTGAAGGAAAAAGATTTTGCTGTCTATTTTAATCAACAAGTTCCTACCGGTGACAGTGGCATTTCAGTTGGCCAATTAGCAATCGTAGCTGCGAAGGAAGGGAAGGGATGAAATGTGTATTGCAGTTCCTGGTGAAATTATAGATCTTTTCCCTCCCCAGGCCAGGGTAAAACTCATGGGAGTAGAAACAACAATCAACATACAATTAATTGAAAGTCCTAAAATTGGAGAGTACGTACTAGTCCATGGGGGATGTGCTATTGAAAAAATTAACAGAGCCTACTTTGATGATTTGTTTAACCCGAAATCGGAAAGTGAACTGAGAGCTACTGGTTTTTAATTTTTTTAGCGCACAAAAAGTGTAAAAAACCATTTTTAGTTGTTATGACCTTGGATGCCCGCAGTTTGAATAGCATGTCAACTTCGAGCAAGAGGTTTTGCTGTGTTTTTGGGTATAGGAAAACAAGCCTTCCATTTTGAGGCTTTTAAACAGTTGGGTTTGGATTAGTCCTTAGAATCTCAGGCTGGATCCATAGCGGTTTGTTTCCATAGGGTTTCAAAAAATAAGGCAAGGTTTCTCTCAATTGCACAAATGATTTTTTTTAGCCAAGGATTTGGAGCTAGTCTAATACGTTTTCTACCCCCACCTACACTTACAATATTTCCTGGTATACTTATGATTTGGCGGCGTAATGTTTCTGCTTGATAAGATTTTACTTCATCTGGAAACAAACTGGATTTAAACCATAACATCAGGTTATATGTTATCGCTTTGCACATAGCAAAGCAGGCGTTTTTAAGAAAAACTTGCTGGCTAGCTTCATCGCTACCAAAGCCATATTGTAGTTCTTTGATACAGTTTTCTATGTCGCAACGTGGGTTATAATTTCTCCATACTTCAACAGCTGGATCTTCAGAACGTGTAACTATTACTTGATATTTATATTCGGGAGGTATTTCGAGATCAAGCTGTGGTTGTTTACTTTCTTTAGGAGGCATTTCTTCCCTTATGAAAACAAATCTTCGTGCAAAGCTCCATGTCTCTAAAGGGAAACGGCATTCGGCAACACTATATGTATCATCAATTTCTTCCCATTTTTCCATTTTGTTTAGATGAGTAATCACTTTTTTGATTGTAGAATATTGCTTAGCTTTTACATGGTAGTCAACTTCTTGATCTTCGATCCAAGTTAAATTACTTTCGCTGAAAAAGCCACTATCAGCTCTGATTCCTTCCAGGACATAGTTTGATGGTAAGTTTTTGGTTATCTTTTCAAAAAAGTCACCGATTCCGTGGGCGGATGCTTTTCCCCCAAGCAATTCCATCGCTACAACTTCTCTAGTCTCATGGATAGTAGCTACTCTTAGCAAATAAGACTTGCGTCCACGTTTGTTTGGATTATATCCAATTTCCCCTTTCTCTTGATTGCCATATAGTACAATTACTGTATCATCAATATCTACCCATATTGATCTAGGGCCTTCCAGCTTTGCACGTTTGTTCAAAAGGGCTACTAGAATTGCTTCCAGTTCCTCAAAGGTATGATCAGTCATATCTGAAAATAAGTTGCGGAAAGTGCTTTCATCCGGAAAACGTTCTAAACCTTTGGTGAGTAGGTATCCAGGATCATTTTTAAGTTCATCCAAATGATCAAACCTTGAAACACCAAGAGCAAGGGCATCTGTTAACCAGTCTAAAAGATCTGCAGGTGAGTATACGCTATTGCTTCCTTTCTCAAGGCTAACTTTTTCAGCTAACAGCTCCTTGAAGCCAATGGCAAGCTTAAATTCTTCTATAAATTGCATGTTACCATGTCCAGTGACGGTAACATTATCAAAGTCAACAGCCATAGCTTTTTTCCTGGCTTGCTTAAGGGCTTTCTTGAGACGCCTTTTTTCTGCTAGTATCTCAGGACGACGTTCTCTTCTGGGTCTTCGATCAGGTACTTGATTTGATTCCATCTCTTGTGGTATCATTAGATGCAGGCCTCCTTTTGGTTGTTTTTTTGCATTTTAATTATACCACAGGAGGCCTGTTTTTTCAAGGAATTTTATAGTATATTGGAAATCGGGCAATATATTGTCAGCATTTTTTATATTGCGGATCTACGGTTTCCGTTTGCTCGAATTTCGTGCAAAACTAAACGATGGTTAAACGCTGTATTTTCAATTCTTTGGGCCATTTTTCATTCCGATACTTTCCGATTGTCGGTTTAATATATTTATAAGTATTATCGATGAGGATGAGAAGAAAGATGGATAAGGGTTTGGCGAGATACTTAATTAATGAAATTAATTTGATGGCCACCGAAGAAATAAAAATTATGGAAGTATGTGGCACCCACACCCAAATGATATCAAAACTAGGGTTAAGGAGTCTATTGGCTCCCAAGATAAAACTCTTATCGGGGCCGGGGTGTCCTGTTTGTGTGACTGATGAAAGATACATAGACAGAGCCATTGAAATTATAAAGAAATATGATGTTACCATAGCCACCTTTGGAGATATGATAAGGGTAGGAGGTATGGAGGGAAGCTTACTGGAGGCGAAAGGTAAAGGTAGGGATGTACGGATAATTTATTCTCCCTTGGATTTAATTAAGATGGCAGAAGAAAATAGAGACAGAAACATTGTTTTTCTAGGAATTGGTTTTGAGACCACAGCCCCTGTAATTGCTTTAACTATTAAAACTGCAGCTGAAAGAGGAATTGAGAACCTATTTTGCCTTACAGCCATCAAGCTCATGCCACCAATTTTAGATTACATTCTCAAACAGCCCAGCCATAATGTTGGTGGGCTAATTTGTCCAGGTCATGTGGCAACCATCAAAGGCTCTGACTATTTTCGGTTTATTGGCGTGGACTATTGTATCCCAGCTGCTGTCTGTGGATTTGAAGCTAGTGATATTTTAATAGGAATCCATTATTTAGTGAAGCAAATTAGGCAAAATAAAAAGGCAGCCTTTAAAAATCTATATAGAAGATATGTTAGATCTCAAGGGAACCCTATTGCAAATCAGTTAATAGAGGATGTGTTTAAGGTATCCTGTGGAGTGTGGAGGGGAATTGGTAGGGTGGAGAGCTCTATCTTAGATCTTAATGAAAAGTACGCCCGTTTCGATGCAAAGCAGGTTTTTGCTGTAGAAGAAAAGTCAATTAAAAGCACAAGCTGTGAATGCAAGGATATTTTACTGGGAAACAGGACGCCAAAGGAATGTAAGCTTTTTGCTCAGTTATGTAATCCAGTCAAACCCTATGGACCCTGCATGATTTCCTCTGAGGGAGCCTGTGCTATTGCCTATCGATATAGGGAGGAAATATAAAATGGAGCAGATAGTTACCCTTCGCCACGGAGACGGAGGGAAATATACTAACTTACTTATTAGGGATATTTTCTATAAACATTTTGATAATAAGCTGCTAGTGAATTCCCAGGATGCCTCTGTATTTGAGGTGAAGCAAGGAAAGCTAGCCTTTACAACAGACTCCTTTGTTGTAAAGCCCCTTATCTTTCCAGGGGGAGATATTGGTAAGTTAGCTGTCTGTGGAACGATAAATGATTTAGCTACAGCAGGAGCCAAGCCCCTGTATTTAAGTTGTGGAGTTATAATCGAAGAGGGATTTGAGCTGAGTTTACTCGAAAAAATTGCTGAGTCCATGGGAGAGACCTGTAGAAAAACAGGAGTTAGTATTATCACCGGAGATACAAAGGTGGTGGAGAAGGGCTCTATCGATGGATTGTACATCAATACCTCGGGCATAGGAGTTGTACAAGGTGAATATTGCCCAAAGCCAGTTTGCGAGGGAGACAGAATTATTATAACCGGGGGAATTGCTGAGCATGGTACTGCCATCGCCAGTGAGCGATATCAGATTGAAGTGCAAGGAGATTTACAGTCTGATTGTATGTCACTCAATAAGTTGGTAGAGAGGATAGAAAAGTATATGGATAGGATCAAACTAATGAAGGATCCAACAAGAGGTGGCTTGGCAACAGCCCTAAATGAAATTGCGGAACTTTCAAGACTGGGAATTCATCTGCTAGAGGAGTGCATACCTATAAAAAAGGAAGTTGAATCGGTTAATCAACTTCTTGGCTTAGAACCTATTTATTTGGCCTGTGAGGGAAGAATGATATTAGTAGTTGACGACGAGAAGTGCGAGACAATATTAGAGGAAATTCGGCAATGCGATGGTTGCGAAGATGCAGCCATAATCGGAAGTTTTGTTAATAATGGGATTCGGCCCATGGTATTCATGGAAACATACATCGGTGGCAGGAGAATTATAGGCTCCCTAGAGGGCGAAATGCTACCAAGAATATGTTAATGAAGTGCTATCGTGTTTGTTAAAATAGAAATGACGGTTTTGCAAAATGTAGGTCCGCTGGTGCTAAAAAAGCATTGTATTCATATGTAGAAACCTTGGGAACAACAAAGGTGATAGCAATGAATTATATTTTGCGCGAAAAGAAGGTGGATGAACCCCGCGGGGATTGTGTACAGGCAAGGGGATCTGGTGGCACTCAGACCATTATTTTAAATTAAGGCCTTTGACTAGCGTCCGCAACACTTTTTATACTTTTTCCCACTACCACAGGGACATGGATCATTGCGCCCCACCTTCGGCTCCTCCCGTACAATGGGCTCGAGGGCAGGGGCCAAATCATCATCGGATAAATCTATGTACTTATCCATCACCGCTCGGAGCTTTCTATCTCTAAGCCGCTTCTGAAGCATCATTTTTCGCATCTGCGGACGGAGAGCAGTATCCAGAAAGTCGCTTTTGGTTTTATAAAGTTCAGGATACTTGTGCTTAATATACAAGATAATATTTTTATAATCAGAGAAGAACTGCAGGATCATAATTTCGGTATAACCGTCATAGGCAGCAATTTCCTGAGGCTGTTGGTTGGATATGTTAGCTGGGATAAGATAATTATACAGCAGGTCACCATCTTCGGAAGCGACAATAGGATCCTCTTCAAGTGCCTCTAATTGTCTTAAAACAATGGCTTCATCGGTGACTGATTTGTTGATCTCATAGATTATGGAATCATCAGGCGCTAGCAGCTGGGCTCGGTTGGAGATCTTATCTGCTCCAATACTATAGCCACGTTGGTGCAGGTCGTTAGCCATTAAGGCTAGGTGTAAACCTAGATTTTTTGCTAGCTCTTCAGATTCCTCAGCTAACTCTTCAAGCTGATCGAGATGTAACGATAACGCTTCAAATTCTTCCAAGTAGATATCATAGCTTATGAGGCGCAGTAGGATTCCCAGCTTACCCCACTCCTCAGCCTGCTCTTTATCTAAAGCTTCAAGTAAGGTAGCTCTGGCATTTTCGAAGTCATCTGCCTGGGAATAAGCACTGGCAAGCCCCAACCAAAAAGAAATATTGTCCGGATCTAAAGAGATGGCTTTCTTGAAAGCCTCCAGGGCTTTTCGATACCAATTTCGCTCCAGACAAGCCTTGGCATAATGACCAACAAAAGCGGCATTGTTAGGATCCAACTCAATAAGTTCTTTCAGGATCAAAGCAGCCTTCACGCAGTTACCATTTCGCAAATAAGCTTCACCCAACAGACCGCGGATCATCAGCACATTGGGGTTCCACCTCAGAGAATGCTCAAGGAGCTTGATTGCATTTTCTATAGAGCCCTCTTTCAAAGCTTTATTAGCTAGATTGAAGCTTTGCTGAGCTCCTCGGGGCATAGTGGCGATTGCATCATACTCCCTACGGGTTTTTTCATTGCTCAGGATCTCGTAGGCCTTTCGGATGCTCATAAATTCATCGGGATAATCATCTGGAGGGTATTTGCGCACCAGCTGAAAATAGGCTTTTTTTATCTCCCTCTCAGTGGCTTGAGGGGTGATTCCTAAAACATCATAATGGGTTTCCAAAACGCATCATCCTATCGTAGTGTACTTGACCCCTTAATCCAAAAAGATATCAATTTGCTCAGAGGGCACGTTTTGCGGTGGTGCCACTTCTGGCTGGAGTGGTTGCGGTTTGTTCACAATTACCTCTGCTTTGCGCAGAAGTTGTCCGCGATAGACATAACCACTTTTGATTATCGTAAGCACTACCTCCTCTGGTAGTGTTGGATCTGATGAAACCCCTGTAGCTACTTGAGTCTGTGGCTGGTAGGGATCACCAATACCCTCAATCCGCATAAGGCCGCAGAACATCAAAGCTTTCCCTAGTCGCTCCCACTGAAGAGCCAGCTGCTTTTGCCAATCATCAGTAGCATTTTTTTGAGCAAAACGATATACTTCCTCTAAGGCATCAGCGCTGGTTAGCAGCGCTAGGAGCAGCTGGCTCTTCTCTTCTGAGGTGTTTTTTAATTGTTGCTCTAAAACTTGTTTTGCGTTGTCTCCCTCGGCTTGCTCTTCCATTTGAATTAAGAGCTCTTCCAGCTGGGAGGTGGTTTTATACTGCTCCTTTCCAAAACGTTTCACTTCTTGAGCAAAAACCTCCAGGACTGTTGGTAGTTCGCCCTGAGAGGGTGACGAAGACTTTGGCTCGATATACTTTTGTAATTCTTTTTTGATATTTAACATTTTAGCTCCTTTTGCTTAGCAGTCATCATGTTTATTGTAGCTGCCCTATATTCGCTGAATGGTTTAGGGAGAATCCTCTTTTGCAGCTGCAGGATAAGGATTGGAGTCGCTGCGAAAAGGGCAACTGAATCCCCACCTCTCGGAGAAGTACATTTTAAGCCCCTGCCAGAATTTGGCAAAAGGAACTCTCTGTTTTTGCGGGACTGTAGCTTCTCGGAGATAATAGAGGGTAAGGGGATTGGTTATGTCCAACTGCAAAGCATTTCTCCATGTCTCAAAAGCAAGGTGGATTTTTCCGTCTGCCCAGTGGCAAAGGCCCAATAGATTGCTAAAGTGGACAAACTCTCCTGCAGGAAAGTCTTCGCCGGAGAGGGTTTTTCTAGCAGCGCTATATTTCCCATCCTGAGCTGAGACTAGAGCCGAGCTATAGCGCTCTTGGATCTGTATAAAAACCGGGGATTGAAACGTTGCTCTATATTCCTCGGCCGGGTTTTGCTGCGGCTTTAGCTGACAGCTCTGTTTCCAGGCTTCTTTAGCACGGGGAAAATCCCCTAAGCGATAGCAGCAAAGGCCCAGCACATTCCACGCTTGCCATAGCTCCCGATTTAAGACCACGCTTTGGTCTAGAAGCTTCGTTGCATCTGTAAGCTGATTGGCGATTGCTTTTTCTACAGCAGTTTGGTAATAATATTGTGCCAACTGTCTTTGCATCAGGCTTCCTCCATTTCATACAGCAAGCTATTGAGATCCTCTGCTAAATCTTCCAAAATCTCAGAGTTAGCATTTTTAATCAGGGCTTTTTTGAGATCTAAAATCAAGCCATCAAGCTCACCCCACTGGGGTACTCCAGCTTTACTTTTGAGCCTTCGCTCTGCCCGACGAATTAGTGCTCTGAATTTGCTGGCCTGAGGCGCTTCTTTCCATAGGTTATAATCTACTTCAGGCTCCAGGTTTTGAGAGGCGGTTTCGATAGTGATGCTCGCTTTTTTTCCCGTGCTAATGATGGAGGCATCTACTTGTAAGATGCCATTGTTGTCGTAGGTGAAGCGGATCTTAATGCCTTCATCTCCGGCTGGGGCAGGTGGGATACCGGAAAGCATGAATTTACCCAGCAAATTATTTAAAGATGCTTGTTTATAATCTCCTTGATAGGCAGTAATTTCAACTTGTTCTTGATTGTCTGCTACAGTGTAGTAGGTGCCCTCTTTGGAGACTGGAATGGTGGTATTTCGGGGAATGAGTACGTCAAAATAATCTTTGATTAAAACACCACCGATGCGAGTTATTGTCTTAGTGCCTAGAGTGTAGGGGCAAACATCTGTGATGAGGAGATCTTGCGCCCCAGATAATTCTTTATTAAGAATGGCTCCTTGAATGGCTGCACCTTGAACAACAGCTAGGTCCGGGTCCACCAGCGGACGAGGCTCCTGACCCATAGTTTCGGTTAAAAATTTTTGCACTAAGGGTACACGTGTTGTGCCGCCGATAGGGAGCACAAGCTGAATTTCATCTTTGGTAAGTCCTGCATCTGCCAGAGCATTTTCTATGGGCTCAGCTGTGGCAGTTACAAGATCAAGGATTAAGATTTCGAATTCTTCTCGGGTTACTGTTTCATCTAAGGATAGTGGCTCTCCCTGGCTTGCTGCAATAAAGGGTAACAATACCCGATATTCTTCCTGGGTACTGAGGGCAATTTTGCAGGCCTCAGCAGCATCCTTTAGCCTCGCTAGGGCGTGGGAATCATCTTGAAGCGCGATCCCATTTTTTGCATGAAAGCGCTCTGAGAGCATGTCCATCAGGCGCTGATCAAAATCTTTGCCACCCAATGTAGTGTTGCCGCTACTGGCTTTTACTTCTAAAACACCAGAGAACATTTCCAGCACTGTCACATCTAAAGTGCCACCGCCCAGATCGTAGACTAGGATATTAGTTTCATCCTCTATGTGCTCTAGGCCATAGGCTAAGGCTGCAGCTGTGGGCTCGTTGATAATTCGCTCCACCCTCAAGCCTGCAAGCTTTCCGGCTTCAATTGTGGCTTTGCGCTGCTCATCGGTGAAGTAGGCAGGCACTGTGATTACTGCCCGGCTAACTTTATCCTTTAGGTAATCTTCGCTATAGTTTTTTAAATAACTGAGAATTAGTGCGGAGATTTCCTGGGGGGTATATACCTTATCTCCCAGCTTTACAGTCTGGTTTGTACCCATGATTCGTTTGATTTCCATCACTGTTTCATCTGGTTTGATCAAGAGTTGATCTCTGGCATCCTGGCCCACTATCACCTGCCCTTTATCAGAAAGCCCCACTACAGAGGGAATAATCACCTTATTCCTGTCATTGGGGATTAGGTTTGGCTTTCCTTGATCCCAAATGGCTACCTCTGATGTGGAGGTGCCCAAATCAATACCTAAAATACGATCCATGGCTTTCACCTATCTTTTTTTTTTTTTAGAAGAGTAAACGCAGGAGAAAGAGTATTTTGCCTCAATGCCAAAGCTGTTTGGGTAAACACGAGGCTTTGCATAAACGTTTCAGAGAATATATTCTACGAAAGAGCTAAAACTCCTCTATCTCCTCTATAGTTGCTTTTGCCACAAGCTTTTAAGCTAGGTGAAGGCACAGCACTTTCCATGAGAGAAAAGGAAATAAGAGCTCAAAGCAGAATACATAGCATAGAGCCAAAACTTGGAAGGAGATGAAGCAATGCAGGTTGCAGGCAGGAAAGTGCGAATGATTTCGAACCCTACAGAAAGCACAAGGCAGCTATTGTTAGGTCGACTAACTAATACAAGTAAGGAGCTGTTGGCGCAAAGAGCCTGGGATACAGTTGCATTGGTGGAGACGTCTTTGGCAGACCTTTTTTATTTTGCAGATGAAGCAGCCAAAAAGGCAAGTGTGATGGCCCTGGAGCTACACGGCAGTTGCCCTCAACATATTGGTCTTCTCGCCCTTTTCGGAGAGAGGTCCGCAGTTGAAAGCGCTCTGGAGGCAATTGTGAAGCTATAGAGGAGGGATTCTTTTGGAAAAGCCAAGTAAGCAAGAATGGGAACAGCTCTATGAGGCTGCAAGCCAATTTAAGGAGAGCCAGTGCTGGACTTGGATGTATGATGGAGACATTTTCGCTGTAGAGGATCCGGAAACAGGTCAGGTTGCCTACTGCAGTATTATGGGCAATGCAGGCCAGCTAGTTGGCATTGCAGCCTACCTTGGTCCTGAGGGTTTGCTAAACCTCACTGAATTATTATTATTTGATAATGATCATGATGAGTTTCGTTATAAGCAAAAATGTCTGATGTTATCCTACGGGGATCGTGGAGATCTTGAGGCTCAGGATCTGAAGGTGATCAAAGATTTAGGGCTGAAATTTCGGGGAAGGGGCCAATGGCCCCAGTTTCAAGATTTTTCTCCAGGGAAGTTACCGTGGTTTCTCCAGGGCCCACAGTGTCGTTTTTTAGGCCAGATCATTCGGCAGGCAGTTGCCGTGGCCACAAGGTGCAAGAACAATAAGGATTTACTCACCAACTATCCCGAGGAGCTTAAAATGCTAGTGAGGGTGTCAGATAGGAAGAAGGGGACCTGGAAGGACGAATATAGGGAAGCCAGGGCCATGGCTAGTTATTTATCCCTAGCCATCAGAGATGAGTTATTATTAAGGAAGCTTCATAAGTTTCGTGGAAGACCAGGGGGTGTCTTGGAGGTTGAAACCTTCTATTGCCCCACACCAGTGGTGGAGAAAAAGGGGGAGAGGCCCTTTTTTCCCCGGATGTGCACCTTTGTGGATCATCACAGTGGCATGGTCTTGGGCTATAAAAATTTTACTGATCTCGCAGAGGAAGGCCACCAGTGTCTCGACGGGCTCATCGCTACTATCACCAAACTAGGCGCCATCCCCTCTCAAATACTTGTACGCAAAGATGAAAGCTTTTACTTGTTTAAGGACGTATGCCAGCAGCTGGGGATCGAGCTTGTTCAGGTGGAGAAGCTTGAGTTCACACAAGAGGTGATAGCGGGGCTTTTTGAGTTTATGGGCTAGTGCTCTGCGCACCGATAGCTTCGGTTGCGTGGGCAGCAGCCTGAGAGGCAAAGCGAGCTGCTAAAAGGAGGGAGTTTCCCTCCAGTATAGAGACTGCTAAGGCAGCGCAGAAAGTATCGCCGGCGCCAATTGGGTCTACGGCCTCCACCTGGAGTGCTGGGAGATGCTCTATTTTGCCCCCTGTGGCTACTAAAGCCCCATCTGCGCCTAAGGTTACAACCACATGCGCTGCGCTCTTCCTCAGCTCTCTAGCAGCCCTCTGGGCCATAGCTAGGCTCCCAGGGGGAATTTGTGCATAATAGTGGGCTTCCTGGCGGTTGGTGACAAGATATGTGTTTAGAGAGAGATGTGGAAGCTGAGTCTGCCGCGGTGGGGCCGGGTTTAAAATTACCAGTTTTCCCAAGGCCTGGGCAGCTCCGAGCAGCTCCCAAACAAAGTCTGGGGGGATCTCAAATTGTAGGAGGATGCAGTCCACCTCACAGAGCAAGGGCAAGATCGCTGCCAGATCTTTTGCCTCCCAGCTCAGGTTTGCCCCGGGAAAACCACGAATTTTCTGAGCTGCAAGCTGGATTTGGCAATAGCCTGTCGGCAGGTCTGCTTTTTTTTCGATGAAGTGGGTACAGAGGTCCTCCTTTTCTAGATTTTGGAGCAAGAACTCCCCCCGGGAGTCTTGCCCTACCTTAGCTACCAGGGTCACATCTGCACCTAGACGCTTTGCAGCCACAGCCTGGTTCCCACCCTTACCCCCAGGAAAGGGGAGGGGTGGGCGGCCCTCCCCAAGATCATAATAATCAAGGCAGAGACTGCCCACCACCAAAATTTTAGCCATGCCTAAGCTCTTCTCCCCTGCCAGAGGGTGGCAATGTTTTGTTCTCCAATTGCCACAGCCAAAGGTACCACAATTAGCTGCAGGATCACTCCTGGAAGTGCCTCAATAAGACCAACTGTTAATAAAGCGAAGATGGGTATTGCCTCGAAGCCTAAAAGGGGCAGAAGGCTCGCGCCTAGCAGACCGTAGGTGAACCTGCCCAAAACGATTGCAATAATTATAGATGGATAGACCCCCAAACGCCACTTTTTATAAAGTAGTCCCCCAAAAAGACCATAGATCCCAAGCTCTCCCATCATCAGAAGGGCCATGGGCAGGGGCGGCTGACTTGTGAGGAGACTGCCCAGCAGGGGTGTGGCAAGGCCCACACACAGGCCGCTGGCAGGCCCTAGAAGAAAGCCTGCAAGGAGGGCAGGAAGATGCATAGGCAGAAAAGTTCTTCCCAAGCCCACAGCATGGAAAGCCAAAGGGAGGATTAGACCTGTTGCGATCATCAGGGCAGTGAAGATTAATTGACGTGTTTTCAATGAAGATTCTCCTTTCAAAATAAAAAGAGGCTGAGAAGGGATAGCACCTACAGGCGCCTTGAGACCTTCTCAGCCTCTAAATTCCAAACAAAATTTATAGATTAATAATCTCAGCCACCTTTTGGGTGGTAAGTGGGATCAGTTCCGAGAGTTTTTTTTCTTTTACTCCCACCACATGGAGCCCACAGCGGCTTGTGGGGAGCAAAATTTTTTGGGCGGGGCTACGGGCGATGGCTACAGCCATCCTCTCTGAGAGCTCCCCCAACAGGGAGTTGGCAGTGAGGATGCCGATAGGTCCTACGATGAGATCTGCTCGCCCTACATTATAGATTATAGCATTTTCACCGCTGGCTCCTTGCTTTGCGCCAGCTTTGAGCATAGCTGCTGTTGCGAGGGAATTCGTCCCTAAGGCAAGAAGGCTGTGCTCAGGTTCGATGAGGGGCAGGAGCGCTTCGATAATGTTTCTCCCAACGCCACCACCTTGACCATCGATCACTACAATTAGCATTTCCAAACCCTCCTGGGTTGCTGCCACCTTCATGATGGCTACAAAGGAAATAATTCGCCTCCCAAAGGTGAAATCCTCCTTTGGGCTTGTCCAATCTTTAGCATAGGGCAAGTAGGGATCTGGCGAAGTCAATCTCCTGTTGGGGCACCCGTTGTCTTTTGCCAACAACTTCCCCTAAGGGAATTGCTTGCAACTGGCCATCCTTGAGGGAGACCATGGTTCCCCCTCTAGATTGATGAATTAATGTTGCTGCTTCCTTGCCCATGCGCAGGGCCAAAAGCTCATCTGCCATGGAAGGTTTTCCTCCCCTTTGCAGATAGCTTAAAACAACATTTCTGGGTTTGGCCAGCCCCGCTGCCTCAAGTTCTTCAGCTAGAAAATTGGAGATGCCAGCGAAGGCTTGGTTGCCGAAGCTATCGACGGGCTCGCTCTCCTGGCGACTGGGCAGGTCTACGCCCTCAGCTACAATGATCATAGCAGGCTCACCTTGCCTGTGGATTTGGCGGATTCGCTCTGCGAGCTTTGGGAGATCTACAGTTTCTTCGGGAATTAAAAACTCATGGGCGCCAGCCAAAGCTGCAGAGTGCACTGCAAGCCAGCCGCTATCTCGGCCCATTACTTCAACTAACATATCCTTGTGATGGGAGATATTGGTGGAGACTAGCTCTGCTATGGAATCCACAATTCGCGTTACTGCAGTATCAAAGCCCAGACAACGATCTGTCCCCCAAACATCATTGTCGATTGTCTGCGGTATGCCAACAACGTTTACTCCTCTTTTTGCGAGCTCTGCTGCCACGCTGAGGGTATCATCGCCACCGATCACAACTAGCCCTTTGTAAGAGGCGAGATGTTCTAAGATCTCCGGAATTTTGTCTTCCCGGAGGGGATTGAAACGGGAGGTACCAAGGTATGTGCCTGGTGTTTGGCGAATATTTACCAATGCCTGGCTGTTGAGAGAACTATACCGGTTATGGACTAAGCCGTCCCAGCCGTTTTGGAAGCCAACGACTTCATAACCATATTGCTGGAGGGTGATTGTGGCTGCCTCAATTGCTGCATTGATGGCAGAGGAATCTCCCCCTCCTGTGAGAAGGCCAACTTTCGGCAAAGGATTTTCCCCCTTTATGTATAAAGTGCTATCTAAGGCTATCAAATAATGGGCGCTCTTGTCAAGGACCAGGACTTAAAGATAAAATGAAAAAGGAGTAAATAAATGGAACTGTGGACAGGCTCCTTTTGGGATTGGCTTATCTACCCAGAAAGCAGCTCCCAGATCCCAGATCCAGCCTCGCTACTCTCTCGAGCCTTGGCAGAACTTGGAGGAAGTTTCCCTGATTTCGTGTTCTGCCTTGCCCTCGACGAGTTTTCTCCCCAAGATGTCCAGATGGTGGAAGAAGCGGAGAGGGCGATTAACTCTACCCTTGATTTCAATTTTCGCCAGTTGCTGGGCTTTGCCCATAGCAATTGCCTCTATGCCTGTGGTTTTGGCACAAGAGGAGAGGTGGAGGAGGTACTCGGGCAGCTGCAAGAGGTCTTAGCAAAAGAGGGGATCCCTAGCACCATCGGCGTGGCCTTTTCTTTTCAAAGTACCCTCTCCAGCTGGCGCTGGGCAGCCCAGTATGCTGTGGTTGCCCAAAGAAGCAAGGTTTCCCAGGGGCGTGGTAGGGTTTACATCTGGCAGGGCAAAGGTGAACGTCATCCCTTCGATTACCTTTCCTATTACGCGTTGGAGGAGCAGCTTTGCGCCTCTATTCGGGCTGGGGAAAAACAGCGGGCCCAAAATGCAGCCTACGAGCTTGACAAAAGTCTCTTTGAAGAATATCAACCATTGCTTTATTTGCGAATTCGCCTTCAGGAAGTTATCCTCCGCATGGGTCGCAGCGCCATGGAAAGTGGTGTGGAGGCAAAGGAGATCTTCGCCTCCTTGCAGAACTACTTAGTAGAGGTGGGGGTCCAATACGATTATGAGCGCCTGCGGGGTCTTTTGCAGAGTGCAGCTGTAGAGTTTGCCCAAAAGGTCTGGGAGGCGTGTTGGCGCCAGGGGACAGATGTTGTGCAGCGAGCACGCAGATTCATGGAGCAGCACCTAGCCAGGGAGCTTTCTTTAGATGAGATCGCCCAGGAGACAGGTACCTCCCCTAGCTACCTGAGCCGCAGGTTTAGGCTTGAGACAGGTAAAACTATCACCTCCTACCTAAACGAATTGCGGATCGAGGCAGCAAAGCGGTTTCTCCTAGACGAGAGCCTACCTGTTGGGGACATTGCCTTCAAAGTGGGGTATGGCAGCATTCAACATTTTGGCCGTACTTTTAATGCTGTTGTTGGTTGTTCTCCTACCCGCTGGCGGCAAAAGCAGCGAGAAAGTCGTGGCTTTTGAATTGCCTTTCTAAAAGATGGGGATAATCTCTCTGGAATGGTTTTATTATCGTGCACTTTTGTTGTAATTGATGGAAGCATATGGTATAATAGCAGAGATAATTTATTGGCTTTGCCCAGGGAAGGGGGAACCAGCTGTTGGGCAGATTTTTAAAAGGGCTGGCATTCTACATTGTCATTGCCATTGTAGTGATCACTATTGTCAGTTCCATCAACCCACAGGACAAAGGACGAACTGAGTTAAGCTATAGCGACTTCCGCGCTCAGCTGGAAGCTGGAAAGGTTTCAAGCGTTAGGATCATAGGAGATCGTAACATTGAAGGTGCATTGAAAAATGGGGTTAAATTCTCCACATTTGCACCTGAGGATCCTCAGCTTGTGGAAAGACTTTTGGCTGAAGGTGTAGCTGTGGTGGCAGAACCCACGCCGCCACCGCCGTGGTGGCTATCTGTAATTCCTAACTTGTTAATTACAATTTTGCTGTTTGTGGGATTATGGGTGTTTTTCATGCAGCAGGTGCAAGGAGGGAATAACCGTGCCATGTCTTTTGGTAAAAGTCGGGCACGGCTTCATAGCGAGGACAGGCATAAGATCAATTTTGGTGATGTTGCGGGGCTAAATGAAGCAAAACAAGAACTTCAAGAGATCGTGGAATTTTTAAAGCAGCCCAAAAAGTTTGTGGATCTAGGAGCGAAGATTCCTAAAGGCGTGCTACTCGTGGGCCCGCCTGGAACAGGAAAGACCCTTTTGGGGCGAGCAGTAGCAGGTGAGGCAGGCGTTCCTTTTTTCAGCATCAGCGGCTCGGACTTCGTAGAAATGTTCGTGGGCGTTGGCGCTGCTAGGGTGCGGGATCTGTTCGAGACTGCCAAGAAAAACTCACCCTGTATCGTCTTTATCGATGAGATCGATGCAGTGGGTCGTCAGCGGGGTGCTGGACTAGGTGGCGGCCATGATGAGCGGGAACAGACTCTGAATCAATTATTAGTTGAAATGGATGGCTTTGACCCCAATGTGGGAATCATAATCATTGCAGCCACCAACAGGCCTGATGTCTTAGATCCGGCATTGCTCAGACCTGGTAGATTCGATCGCCAGGTGGTTGTTGATAACCCAGATGTTGCTGGCAGAGAGGCTATTCTTAAGATTCATTCTCGGAACAAACCCTTAGCCGATGATGTAAAGCTAGAAGTTCTTGCTCGTCGCACACCAGGCTTTACTGGCGCAGATTTGGAAAACCTGATGAATGAGGCAGCAATCTTGGCTGCACGGAAGAATAAAAAAACTATAGAGATGATCCACTGTGAAGATGCAATCGATAGGGTGATTATGGGACCTGAGCGTAAAAGTAGAGTCATCAGCGAAGAGGATCGAAAAATCTTCGCCTACCACGAAGCAGGGCATGCCTTGGTGGCCCGTGAACTTCCCAATATGGATCCTGTGCATAAGGTGAGCATTGTCTCCCGGGGTATGGCAGGAGGTTACACTATGGTCTTGCCTCTGGAGGATAAACATGTAACTACCCGCTCTCAGCTTACGGATTATCTGGCCTATGCTATGGGCGGCAGAGCAGCTGAGGAACTAACATTCGATGAGGTGAGCACAGGGGATCAAAACGACCTTGACAGAGCAACAAAACTGGCTCGGAAGATGATCACCGAATATGGGATGAGCGAGCGGCTAGGCCCTCTCACCTTTGGACATGGACATGAGAATCAGGTCTTTTTAGGGAGAGATATTTCCCGGGAGCGGAACTATAGCGAAGAGGTGGCAGCGATCATCGACCAAGAGGTAAAAAGTTTGGTTGAAGGTGCCTATAATCGTGCCAAGGAGATCCTAAAGCAGGAACGGCATAAATTAGACAAAATCGTGGCTGCGCTTTTGGAGAAGGAAACGCTGAATCGAGAGGAATTCGATGCCCTGTTCCAGAAGGATGATTCCTCTGGAGGGGCCGGAAATATGCAACCAAGCCTTGCTTGAGGAGGTGGCTAAAATTGGCACGTGACAAATTTGTTTTACGGAACATGGTTTTATATGGCTATCACGGACCCTTTGCAGCAGAGGAGGAACTAGGCCAGCGCTACGAGGTGGATCTGGAGCTTTCTTTGGATTTGGGTCCAAGTGCGAACACCGACGATTTGGAGCTTAGCCTCAACACAGTGGATCTGTTCACTGTGGTGAAGGAGATCGTGGAAGAGGAGGAGTTCCACCTACCAGAGGCTCTGGCTCAGGCTATTGCCAGCCAGATCTTGGATGCTTTTGCAGTAGATGAGGTGATCGTAAGGGTACGGAAGCCTCACCCGCCTGTAGGAGGCCTTGTGGAGAGCCTAGAGGTAGAGCTGGTGCGAACTAAAAACTGAGATGCCTAATACTGCTCGGATCAAGCTATTGACCGAGACGGTGGCAGTAAGATGACAAAAACGCCTTCTGGCTTGCTGCCCAGAGGCGTTTTTTGTCTGTTTGCGAGGGAAAGCTATTGAAAAAAATAGGGCTTATTGGTGCAGGTGTTGTGGGCAGCGCCTTGGCAAGTTGGCTTCAGGATAGCGGCTATGAAATCACCGCTATAGCTAGCCGTAGCCATAGCTCTGCCCAGCGCTTAGCGACAAGGGTGGGCTCAAGGGCCGTGGAGATTGAAGATGTGGCCACAGGGTGCCAACTTCTGTTTATCACCACCCCTGATCAGGCTATCGCTCAGGTATGTGACCAGATAGCCGGATTTGGTTTTGACAGCTGCCAGGCTGTCTTCCACCTCAGTGGTGCTTTGAGCTCCCAGATCCTAGTGCCTGCAAAGGAGGCAGGGCTTGGTGTGGCTTCTATGCACCCCATCGGCAGTTTTGCCAATATCCAGCAGGCAAGGAAATCTTTGCCTCATAGCTGGTATACCATAGAGGGGAACCCTAGGGGCAGGGAGCTGGCTGCAGAACTTTTAACTAGACTGGGTGCTAAATTTCGTCAGATTCAGCCTCAGCAAAAGCCCCTCTACCATACAGCTGCAGTCTTTGCTTCAAACTATCTTGTAAGTCTCCTCTCGGTGGCAGAGGAACTGTGGCAACAGCTGGGGCTGGAGCCCAGTGAGGGATTGTGGGAGCTAGCTGGTGGAACTTTAGCTAATATCCACAGACTTGGTACAGCCCAGAGTCTCACCGGGCCCATTCAAAGAGGGGATTTGGACACAGTGGCCCTCCATTTGGAGGTGCTGGCAGCGAAACCTGCCTACCTGAAGCTTTACAAGCAGCTAGGTCTTGCAGCCTTGAAGCTTGCAGATGATCTTAATGAGAAGCAGAAGCAAAGTCTTACTTTGCTCCTGAGAGGGGTGGATGAAGAATGAGCGGACGGCTAACAATTACGCAACTGGCAAAGAAGGTTGGACAAGGCCACAAGCTCACCATGCTCACAGCCTATGATTACCCCCTAGCCTCCCTTGTGGATGAGGCCGGGATCGATATGATTTTGGTGGGAGATTCCTTGGGAATGGTGGTCTTGGGTTATGAAGATACCTTGGCAGTAACCATGGATGATATGGTACGCCATACCCAGGCTGTGGTACGGGGAGCTAAAAGGGCGTTGGTTGTAGCTGATCTGCCCTTCCTCTCCTACCAGACAAGTGTAGAGGATGCAGTGCGCAATAGCGGTAGGCTGCTTCAGGAAGGTGGAGCCCAGGCAGTAAAGCTAGAAGGTGGTTTTCACATGTTGCCTGCCATCGAGAAGCTCGTGGCAAGCGGGATTCCGGTGATGGGCCATTTGGGGTTAACCCCTCAGTCTGTAAATCAAATGGGAGGTTTTGCCATCCAGGGTAGGGAGGCCCAAGGTGCCCAGAGGATTTTAGAGGAAGCCCTAGCAATTCAGGAGGCAGGAGCTTTTTCTCTGGTGCTAGAGGGCGTTCCCTGGCAGCTGGCGCAGCTTGTCACAGACAAGCTCACCATCCCCACTATCGGCATCGGTGCAGGTCCACACTGCTCAGGTCAGGTTTTGGTAACATACGACATTTTAGGTCTCTTTGATCGTTTTACACCCAAGTTTGTCAAGGAGTATGCCAACCTGAGGGAGACAATTGGCACAGCTCTCGTGGCTTATCGCGAAGATGTTCTCTCAGGTTCCTTTCCAGCTCAGGAGCACTCCTTTAGCATGAAACAGGAGCAGCTGGAGCTATTGGGAGGGGAACATGAATGAAGGTATTAGGGACAATTAAAGAGCTGAGAGAGGAGCTCACTACGACTAAAATTGGTCTGGTGCCAACTATGGGCTATCTCCACAGTGGTCACTTGAGTTTAATCAAAAAGGCCAGAGGAGAAAACGAGCTTGTGGTAGTGAGCATCTTTGTGAACCCAACTCAATTTGGACCAGGTGAGGACTATGCAGTCTATCCTCGGGACCTGGAGCGGGACAAGGAGCTTGCCCGGGAAGCTGGCGCTGATCTCATTTTTGCGCCCACAGCAGAGGAGATGTATCCTGAAGGTTTTTGCACATCTGTACAGGTGGAAGGTCTTACAGGACGCCTCTGTGGCATCTCTCGGCCCACTCACTTTCAGGGTGTAACCACAGTTGTGAGCAAGCTGTTTAATATTGTCAGGCCCCAGCGTGCCTATTTCGGGCAAAAAGATGCACAGCAGGCCTTAGTGCTTCAGAGAATGGTGCGGGATCTTAATTTCCCTTTGGAAATTAGAACCGCCCCAATAATCCGGGAGCCTGATGGCCTTGCCCTCAGCTCCCGTAACACCTACCTGGAGCCTGGAGAGCGGCAAGTGGCACCTGTCCTCTACCAGAGCTTGCTGGCAGCCAAAGCAGCATTCGCCAAGGGTGAGAGGGATGGTAAGAAAATTCGGGAGGCAGCCCTGGGTGTTCTTGCCACCGAGCCCTCAGTTGTGGTGGATTATCTTGTCTTGGCCCATCCTCTCACTTTGGAAGATGTACAGATCGTCGAAAACCAGGCCCTCCTTGCTGCGGCCGTGAGGATTGGTAAGGTGAGGCTGATCGATAATGTGATGCTGGGCCGCGGCCTTGTTGCCTGGGAGGAGGATTGAAGTGTTACGGAGCATGTGCAAAAGCAAGATTCATCGGGCTACTGTCACGGAAGCCGATCTTAATTATGTAGGTAGCATCACAATTGACAGTGATATTATGGATGAGGCACAAATTCTCCCCTATGAACGGGTGCAGATTGTCAATATTAATAATGGCACCAGAGTTGAGACCTATGTGATCCCTGGCAAAAGGGGAGAGGGCACAGTTTGTCTCAATGGTGCAGCAGCCCGCTGGGCAGCACCTGGTGATCTTGTAATTATCATCTCTTACGGCCTTTATAGTGATGAGGAAGTGGAAAAGCTCAAGCCACGGGTTATTTTTGTGGACGAGCGGAATCGGATCACCCAAAGTGCAGCTGTAGATTTGTCAGCTTTAGATTGCTAATAGTTCGCAGATATGCTAAAATAGTGTTCAAAATTCCCGGCTTTGGGAAAGGTGGGATTGTAAGTGGATATTGCTCTTAGAATTCGAGAGTTAAAAGAAGAACGGAACGCTGTTATTCTTGCTCATAACTATCAGAATCCTGAAATTCAGGATGTTGCTGATTTTTGTGGCGACTCCTTGGGCCTCAGTAGGCAAGCAGCCCAGACCGATGCTGAGGTAATTGTTTTTTGCGGGGTATCTTTTATGGCAGAGACTGCCAAAATCCTCTCCCCGGAAAAAACTGTGATTCTGCCTGAAAGAATGGCTGGCTGCCCTATGGCAGATATGATTGATGCCAATCAGTTGCGTCAGCTCAAGGCCAAACACCCTGGGGCTAAAGTGGTCTCATATGTGAACTCCTCAGCTGAGGTGAAGGCGGAGAGCGATTCTTGCTGCACCTCTGCCAATGCTGCTCGAGTGGTGGAGGCCATGGGGCCCGGTGAGATTATCTTTGTTCCTGACCAGAACCTAGGTAGCTGGGTTGCCAAGCAGCTTGGGCGAGACTTAATCCTTTGGGAAGGCTATTGCCTCACGCACCACAGGCTTGGTGCCCGTGATGTGGAAGCAGCCAGAAGTGCCCACCCAGGAGCTCCTGTGATTGTGCATCCCGAGTGCAGGCCTGAGGTTGTGGAAGTGGCAGATAGTGTTCAGAGCACAGAGGGGATGATTCGCTTTGCCAAAGAGACCTCAGCCCAAGAAATTCTAGTTGGCACTGAGATGGGTATGATCCATAGGCTAGAGCGAGAAGTGCCAGGGAAGAAGTTTTTCCTGATTCATCCGGGGCTAATTTGTCCTAATATGAAGATGACCACCTTGGACAAGCTGCTCAAATCTCTTGAGACCCTCTCGCCTCAAATTGAGGTGCCAGAGGAGATCCGAATCCGGGCAAAACGGGCTCTGGATCGGATGCTTGCCCTATGAGCGCAGAGCCCATGTTCCCCCGTTATCTGTTCTCCCGAGAATTAGACCAGCTTCCCCACAATACCGTTGATTATCTTGTGGTTGGTTCTGGAATTGCAGGACTCTGTGCAGCCCTGGCTTTCAATTCAGATGCCAGGGTGTTGGTGGTGAGCAAAGGAGAGCTTGAGGGAAGCAATACCTACCATGCCCAGGGCGGCATTGCAGCTGTTTTGGATGAACGTGATGCTACGGATCTTCATTTTACAGATACCATGCGAGCAGGAGCGGGTTTGTCTGAACCCGCTCCTGTGCGGATCCTAGTGGAGGAAGGGCCCCAGAGGGTACGGGAACTACTGGGAGTAGGTGTTCCCTTCGATAAGGAGCGAGGCAGCATTGCCTTAACTAAAGAGGGGGCACATAGTCGTAGAAGAATCTGGCATGCCAATGGCGATGCTACAGGGAGAGCGATCGTAACTACCCTTTTGGCCCGAGCGTGGGAACAGCCCAACATTACCCTTTGGTCTGGGAAACTGCTGGTGGATCTCATCACCCAACCTGGTGGACAGGGTGGAAAAATCCAGCTCGCAAGAAACCGTGAGCTTTCGCCGCTGGCGAGGCGTCGTCGGGCTATTGGGGCCTTATTATTAGATCAGGATGGCAAAAGTGAGGTTGTCTGGGCCCGGGGGATTATCATGGCCACAGGTGGGGCAGGGCAGCTTTATGAGTATACGACCAATCCGGAACTAGCTACCGGCAGTGGCCTGGCTATTGCCCTCCGGGCTGGTGCAACATTGGCAGATCTTGAGTTTTTCCAGTTTCATCCCACAGCCCTCTACTTGCCGCCTGCGCCGCGTTTTTTGATCTCAGAGGCTGTGCGGGGCGAGGGAGCAATCCTTCGCAATATCCATGGGGAAAGGTTTATGCCCAATTACCATAAGCTAGCAGAGCTGGCTCCCCGGGATGTGGTCTCAAGGGCGATTATGCGTGAGATTAAACAAACGGATTCCAAATGCGTCTACCTAGATCTTGCAGCTCTCTCGCCGGAGCTTATAGGGGAGCGCTTTCCCACGATCCACCAGCGCTGCCTGCGCTACGGCTTAGATATAACAAAAGAAATGATTCCTGTGGCTCCTGCAGCCCATTATTTGATGGGTGGTATTTGCACAGATCTTGCAGGCCGAACTGGGGTGCGGGGTCTTTATGCAGCAGGTGAGGTTGCCTGCACTGGGGTCCACGGTGCCAACCGCTTAGCGTCCAATTCCCTGGTGGAGGGGGCTGTGTTCGGCAGAAGAGCTGCCCTGGCAGCACAGGCCGAAAGCATAACTTCCAGTGAACTAGCTGCATTATCCAAGCAGGTTCAAATACTTGAGGGTAGGGGTGAATTTGGACCTCAACTTTCTTGCAAGGCTAAAGTTCCTCAGCTTCAGAGGATTATGAACGACTATGTGGGAATGGAGCGAACAGGTGGGCAACTTGCAGTTGGGGAGAGGCTTTTAGCAGAGCTTCTCGCCCAGGCACGGACCCAGATTTCTTGTAGCCAAGACTGGGTTGAATGCGAGAATATGCTTACAGGGGCTATTGCAATAGCCAAGGCAGCAGCAGCTCGCCAGGAGAGCCGAGGAGGACACGAGCGACTTGATTTTCCCAACAGGGATGATGAGAACTGGCAGCAGCATCTGCTTGTAAATCTGAAATAAATCATAGATTGCGGTGAATGAAATGAACTGGCAAATCAGAGAGTTTCTTAAAGAGGCCCTAGCTGAGGATTTGGGCCGGGGCGATGTGACAAGTGAGACTTTAATCCCAGAAGATCTTGTTGCCACAGCAAACTTTCTCTTCAAAGAAGAGGGGGTTGTCTGTGGCATTCCTATAGCCCAGGAATTATTTGCATTATTAGGAGTGAAAGGTTTTCAAGTGTTCCATCAAGATGGACAGTTAGTGGCCCCAGGCACTATCGTGGCTCAAGCCACAGGCTCTGCCCGTTGGCTTCTTGCAGGTGAGCGTTTAGCCCTCAATCTGATGCAGCACCTCAGTGGCATCGCCACTAGGACCCGCCGCTGGGCAGATTTAATTGCCCCCTACAGGGCGAAACTTACAGATACCAGAAAGACAACACCTCTCTTGCGTCTTTTGGAAAAGTATGCAGTGCGGGTAGGGGGAGGAAAGAACCATCGCTTTGGTTTGGATGATGCAGTTTTGATTAAAGACAATCACCTGGCTCTTGTAGATATTAAAACAGCTGTCGCCCGTGCCCGAGCTGTGATCCCCCATACTATGAAGATTGAGGTTGAGGCAGAGAATCCCGAGGAAGTTGCCCAAGCCCTGGAGGCAGGTGCAGATATTATCATGCTAGATAATATGCCACCTGAACAAATGACCAAGATGGTGGAGCTGATAGCTAATCGTGCCATAGTGGAGGCTTCAGGAGGTATTACTGACGAAACGCTAATTTCCGTGGCCAAGACAGGTGTAGATTTCATCTCTGTTGGGAGCCTAACCCACTCTGTTAAAGCGATAGATATTAGTTTGAACTTTATATAGAACTGAAAAAGTCCTGCTAACTGCAGGACTTTTTAGATCCTCTCCCGAGAGCTTAATAATATCCCTCATCCATCATAACTTGCATCTCGCAGATACCAATTCTTCTGAGAAACATATATTCAGTCTCGCAGATTTGCCTGATCATCATACTGCTTTGTTGGGGCTGAGTGAAAATGACTCCCACCGGACCAAAGCCCACGAAAAAGCCAATAGGTGGAACTCGAAAGATGAAAGGGGATACAAACGCACCAAAAAATTGCTGCGTACTAAATTCGCTCATAGCAAAACCTCCTCATTTTGGATAGTGTATTATATGGCCCAAAAAAAGAGAAGTTCTTGCTATTACAGGGCTGTTTGCATTTTCCATGAAAAAAGCTTGTAAAGATCCGATCATGAATGTGCTTAGCATTATATTGGAGTTCTTTGATATTTTTGCAAAACCCCTCTTGAAGCCCCCATTAATTCCGAAAGGCTATCTAAGTATTAAAAGGGGGATTTACCATAATCCCAGACTTTGTGAGATTGTGCAGTCCACAGCAGAATAGTGCAGAGGATGCCACAGTAAAAGGGCGAAGTATAGAAGTAAATTGAGGGGTTATTGCCGATACTAATATCTTTTAATGTAAAATGAGGAATTAGGGAGTTGTAATGGCAAATTATGTTACCATCAGCACTGTGTGGATTTTATGCGCACATCTAATCCCAGTGTCGCCATCGGGATCGTGGATACAGGTCTTTGTAACTATTACACCCGTACTCTTTTAGGATATCCTCAAAAAATCGAGGAGTTTTGCCAGAAGAATGGATTTGTCCACTTTAATGCATATGACGGGGTGGCAATATAGCCAGCCACGTAACATTACAGCTTTCATTGGCCCCGATAGCGACCACATTGCCAGTGGCAAGAAGGAATACCAATTGGTGGATCAGGCAGGTAAAGACCTTCACCTGGCAACTGACTGCTTGCTTTTGCGCAATTGGAGCGTAAAGGTAAATGGACAGGAAGTATACGGCACAGATTGTTATGTGGATGGCGGCTATATAATGGGAATTCCCCAACGGCTGGGGGGGGAGTGGGCTTGAATTTGACAATTGGCAGTTTCCCAGGATGTATAAATTCACCCCTAACCGGCTTGTGTCCGTCAGAAATGTTCCCTCAGCTGGTAGCAGTATCGAAATTAAATGTACTTCGCTGAAATGGAGTGAAGATGACACGCACCCCAATCCTGAGGGAGCCAAAGTTTACGGGAAGGCTATTATTGAGGAAATGCCGCAGCTATTGAATAAAATTGGGGAATAAGCAACAGGAGACGATACAAGAAGCTTCCTTAAAAGGGGTATCTTTGGAGTAGCTATGTGCGAGGATCAACTTTGATGCATTTGACAAACCATCGGTAGTTTGTAACATATACGACACTTTGAAAGGAGGAGGTAATAAATAGCTATTTTGGCAGCTAGCGATATTAAAAAAGTGGGGCTTAACGCCTCAAAGTTAACGGGAATACAACTTGTTGGGTGAAATAGAGAACCAATCAAAATATATGATCTTGAAAAACTATTTGTGATGCTATTTTTTATCAGAACAAAATTGGGATGGATATTGTAAAAGAAGCGCTAGAGAACTATGATAGCAAGTGTGAAAAATATATCACTTTTAATATGCTATGCAGAGAAGCTAAGGGTAAAAAACAGCATTAAATAAATATTTCGGGTATTTATCTGATGGTTCGAGGTGCATCGGTCGGGCACGATTGCTAAATATTGTAACATGGAACGCATTTGAAGATTTGTAAGGAGAACAAGACTATCTCAACTCAAATTTGAAGAGGTTATTGACAGAATTTGAATTTTAATCTTCCTAATATATGAGGTTATCCTTTATGAAATGAGTTCTTTGGTTCATTATCAGCAGAGAAAAAGGAGTGGGGAGATTTCAAACTGATCGATGACAACAAAGAAATGACCCTAGCATCTAATCCTGCCTTTATTTTTAAACAAGGCAGGATTTTCCTTTTTGATCGCGAAATATATTAATACAAAGTAGGAACGGCATTCCGCTATGCGGAACAGGAGGCAAAATGAGTAAGGATACAGTAGTAGCAGTCAAGCGTGCCCTAGAAATTTTAATCGCTTTGGGGCAAGGTCAGCCCCAGCAAAGCATATCCAATCTAAGCGAAACCCTATCGTTACCCAAAAGTACCATACATAGACTTGTCACCACAATGGAGGAAGCAGGGTTCGTAAAGCAAGATCCCACAACCCGCAGCTATGCATTGGGTAGTAGGATTCTGGAGCTTGGTGGTGTGATGCTAAAACAGTTAGATTTGCGTACGCTTGCTTCCCCTTATCTGGAGGAACTAGCAAGCGCTACTCGACAAACTGTTTCTTTAGCAATATTAGAGGAAACAGATCTTATTTATTTGGAAAATTTTAGCAGGGGAGCGGTTTTCCAAATGCCTACTCAAATTGGTTTGCGGTTATCGGCTTTTTGCCGTGGCCTTGGAAAGGCGATTCTTGCTTTTCTTCCCCAAGCCTCTGCCATGTGTGACCGCGTTCAGGTAAACCGTGGCCTCTAAGGCCAGCCGGTC